>SL_4KL_010_BRINEDRAFT_10000105_pt1 | contig 35539 bp, 49 predicted proteins | sample SodLak_010_BRINE_2_FD_10664 | JGI IMG/M metagenome (IMG submission 10664) | reverse complement strand
CGAATGTGTGCGAATAATGAGGTCGTGGTGTTTCACGATAGCACATTAGATCGAGTTACTAATTTTGCAGGAGACGTATCTCAAGCTTCTTTTACTGCTTTGAAAGGATGTAACGTTCTGGAGTCGGGCGAAGGTGTTCCCCTATTAGAAGAAGTCTTTGAATCAGTTCCTTCAGAAGTCACACTACACGTGGAGATCAAAGACGATGATGCAGTAACCAAAACACTTGAACTGATTAATATGTATGAACACGATGGGGTTATTTCATCGTTCCTTCCCCATGTATTAGAAGACGTACGAGAACAGTCTGATGTGGATACCGCATTACTATTTGCCGAAGAAATTGAAACAGGGGTTGACGGATATTATGAGGATATCTATACTGAAGATACAAATCCAGTTGAGATGGCTGTAGAGCTTGACTGTACTGGAATTCACCCACCAAAGACAGTTGTAGATGACGCATTTGTAACTGAGGCTCATGATGCGGGTCTCGAAGTAAACGTCTGGACATTTGATGAGGATGGTGAAGCAAATAGGTATGTTGAGTATGGAATTGACGGAGTTATTGCTGATAACCCGTCTGTGTTGTAATCCGTTTTCAGTTAAACCTTTAACCACAACTTTTTACTTAGTATAGTGTATTGTTGAGAGTAACCTATGACTCGATTTGAGATGGAACCACCGACACGGGAAGTACCCAAAATCCCGTCAATGATGCATTTGCCGTGGTCTCCTGAAGATGCTCGCGAACAGAAATTTATGACTGAACGTGAGTTCAACGAAGAATCTCGGGTATCGGCTGAGCCGGCGATCCTCACGGAGAAACTCGATGGGTCGAATGTTCGACTAACTCGCGACGCAGTTCACTCACGAAGTAAGCGTGACCCGGGATATGACTGGTTTAGCTGGTTGAAATCCGAACACAACAAATGGGGATACCGAATCCCTGAGAACATCGTACTGTACGGTGAATGGATGTATGCCAAGCACAGTATCAAGTATACAGAATTGGATTCGTACCTCTACATCTTTCTCGCGCTTGACCTCGATGAGATGCGGTGGTTAAGCTGGGAAGAAACCAAAGAACTGGCTGAAGACATCGGGGTTCAAACTGTCCCAGTCTTGGGAGAGTATCCAAACGGGTTTGATGAAGAAATTGAACCTGAAGGGGTCTCAAACTTTGGTGATACACGTGAAGGATTCGTTGCTCGCACTATTTCCGGTTTTGAATGGGAGGAATTCACTCGTTGTGTAAGCAAATGTGTTCGTCACGACCACGTAAGCACGGATAAACATTGGAAGTACCAAGAGACGGAACCCAACGAACTGACTGAGTGAATACACACATACGTGTATATGTAGACTGATTCTTCACGGGTGAGAAAACAGGGTTTTGTACCGCTCACAAGTAGGTCTAGGTGAATGGAAGTTCGAGACTGTCCACAGTGTGGTTCAGATTGTGTGAATAAGTCCTCAAGTTCCTTCGAGTATGGCGGTTCAACTCGGTGGTCGTGTGAAGACTGTGAATGGTATTACAAACAAGGACGTGGAATCGGTACTGGAACAGGTAATTCAGGTACCCATCCTCGAAAACTCTCAGGTGGAAATCAGACGACGCTGACTCAAACTGGTGAATATTGTAAGAATTGTGAAGTTGTACTCAAAGGTGATCACGCTTGTACTGCAAAAGAAATTGTAGAAGAAAGCGACTCACCATTAAAACAAGAAGAAGTTATTGAGCGTTTAGAAGAGTACCATTACAGTGGACACAGCGTCCTAAAAGACGCCGTAGAAGACCGACACGTTGCTCTCACTCCAACNTTCTTCCAAGTTGTTGAATGGCCTCNAAGTGAGACACGATACGTTAACGACCGACCTGAGCCTGAAATGGTGGATGTGATACGCTCCGAGATTAAGCAGATGCGTGATGAAGGAGAGACAGAATATGTAAATGGAAATGAGTTGAGAAATCGATTGGCGGCTCAAAATAAAATCGAATACGCTTTCATTAGTGTATGTATCTCGTTTATGAAGCGGAATGGAGAGATACAACGTTCGATGAAGGGGTTGAAACTACGAGACAGCTGAACACGTTCAGTCGATTGCTTTTTATCTTTAATCTGTGCAGATATCTGTATGCTACGGGTTGATAAGTCAAAGTATGCAGTATCAGGGGTCAAACTTCACCACCTCTGGCTTGAGGTTCTCACCGGGGAAGACAAAGGAATACGTCTTTCTGTTCCTCGCCGCCACGAAAAGTATTCAAACCAGCTTGGTGAGACGGTGCGTTCACTAAAAGAAGGTGAGATTGTTGAGGCCCGACTGCTTAGTGATGAGGTTCCTCCAGAATGGAGAGTCGACCAGATCCGTGTCGTTGAGAGTGATACCCACATTTAGTTCACGGAAGTCCAATAATCGCACCACCTGCCTGCAAGTGAGCCTCGTAGTTTTCTTCTCGTGGAACGTGTTCGACCGTTCCATACTCGAATTCATCAAGTGAATACTTGGAAGTCATACCTGTTCTATCAGTGTACAATTTGACGTGGTTGATTGGATCAACATCATCAAGAATCTCTACTGCTCGGTCTATTGCGGTTTGTTCTGCGAGTTCGACGTCGTAGTCTGCATCGGCCCCAATAATTTCATTGTACCGGCCAATGATTTTCCCGACGTGATTTTTGAATACGATCCCAATCGCCGCAATACCTTCACGGATACTTGCATCTGTGTGGACTTTTAACGGGGTGTGGCGGGTCGTTTCAATGTTAAACGGAGGTATGTTGTGTTCTACGACAGACATTCTACTGTTAATATCATCTATTACAGGACACTTATTACTTGTGCTTAACCGAATCTGCTGCACCCATCAATACCAAGTTGCGGGCGTACTGAGTAGGAGTATGCGAAAATACACAATCGGTGGCACAACATACATTGCGACCGATGATAGGCTGTTCACGCGTCGAGAAGAATCACACAACTTTGATGAAATTAATGATACGGATGTCTATCTATATGATGATGAAGTCGTCAAACTCTATTCGAAATTTTCTACCATAGAAATTATGCTACTATCAAATACAGACCACACTCGTGTTGAACACGAATCTGAGTTCACTGATGCTGTACCATTGGATTCTATACGACCAGATGGTATCAGAGGCTGTCCAACAGACGGGTGTGATGGATGGGCTGGCCCAGTTGATGAACCCGAATCACAGTATTGTTTCGAGTGTGGATATGGCGTGGACAGTTAACCACAAGTATTAAGTTAGTTTACAGAATAGTAACCGTACAGATATGCCCCACAACGAAATCGCCCATGCGACGGATGGTGCTCTCCGTGTTGCCCGCAGGCAGTTAATTATGGCCGGTGAACTGGGACAGAGAGCCCACGATCGTCTTGAACTTGACGAATACGGTGATGAGACAAGAGAAGGCGTATTTCATACTGTTATGAGCTGTACGGCAACTGGATTTCAGAGTGCAACCAAGATCGAAAGAGAACTCGATGAAAGAGGAGCTGAATACAAACCACGGTCTGAAGTCCGAAATCAAGTTTAACGATTTCACCCACGTTGCTGTGTTGAAGAAAATAGTTTTGTCTGTTCATTCCACGAATATGGAGGATTAGAGACATTTGGTAGAACACCATAATATCTGATTTTTCGAATTGTGAATGCGGTAATCACCTTACCATTTTCAGCAGTGACGATCTCATCGCCTTTTTGAACCCAGTCAGGAACTTCAGTGTCTGGAATATATACCTGTGGAAACTTCTCGTTATCATTAATGAAGGTCACCTCACAGGGTGAAGTCCGTTTTTCTTTGCTTCCATCAGAAGAGATGAACGTAGTACGCATACTACTAACAAAGAGCTGATTGTTTTTGGAAGTTTCTACCTTCGAAAGTACATTCAACGAATCAAGTCAGGTAGTGACTTCTCCCACGACTAAAGTCGTGGGCTTTCTCCTCGATTTCGTGTAAAGAATTATCGAATCCGTGCTGCCACAGCAATTCCAATCATTGTAACGGCACCGAACCCTGCACCATACGCAAATGCTGGGAGCCACGCGGCACCCATCGCACTTGGAACAAGTACTGCCCCAGCAGCGATGGCAACGATGAGCACAACTGCAATTGCAAGCTTGTTACGGTTCGAAGATTCTTCTTCTGATTCGACATCCGAGGCTGCCGTAGTTCGTTCACGTTCTACGGAAAGCGTATCTTCCATATGACGATTAAGAAACTACGCCACCTTAACCGTTCAACTTGGAGAGCAGCATTTCAAAAATTCACAAGACAGGTAATGCAAGTGTCCGAGGCGTTCCTTTATCAGCAGAAAACCGTTGTATCGTTGGATTAAACACCGTTCCTGATTCAATAAGATTCCCTTCACGGTCACCAACAACGACATCGATATCTTCGACTTCTACCCACTGAGGCGTATTTTCACCGTTAATCAGAACAGCTCCGTGGGGCAGTACAATTGATACTTCCCCATACTCTGTCTGCCACTTCTTACTCTTGTCTTCGCTAATTAGTGTTGCTCGAAGTGGTGCATGAGACTGGTGAAGGACTTCAGCTGCTTTTCTAACAATAACTTTGCTATCAGTATCAACGATAACAACACGAATGTCTTCTTTGAGAGCACACTGTCGTAATCCACGGTGAAGCACGTTATTATTGGCAAACATTGCAACCGGAATTCCTTGATCAGTTACAGCTTCAGCAATATCAGGCGCATCAATATGACCACTATCCAGATATGCAGCTTGCCATAGTGGATCTTGGACAGTTCCCGGAACTGCCTTCATTGACTCTGTAAGAACTGCCGAAGAATACCTCCGAAGATACTGGGTCAACGTATGCATCGAGTCAGTATAACGCCCACCGACAACCGCCTTGTGTTTCATCTATCGTATCAGATTATTGGGTATCACCCACACTAAGTCTAACGCACTCTAGTTAGTTCGAAACCAATTCTGTTAGCTTTGTCTCACCATCAATATCCTGACTTTCGAAGAATTGATTACACAGCTGATCAGCAACAACCCGGAATCGTTTGAGTTCCATTCCTTTGTGTTCTGTCATCATTCGGACATTCTGAGCAAAGTTATCCGCGTTGATACCCATTTCACCGAGTTTGTGGAGGAACAAGTCATAGTCAGGCACTTCACTTTCGTCAAAATGCATTGGGACTGCAAACGTTTCAATAAACGTTACTCGAAGCACAGAACGGTGGTCAGGATCATCCAACTCCGAAGGGATGAGTTCATCGACTAACTCGTTAATCGTTTCATTGTGGGTGTCGATAACGACTTGGTACGTATCATTAATAGTTGGGGCAGTCTTTGCAACAAGTTCTTTGTTCCATCCTGCTTCAAAGAGTTTCTTCCTTCCTTGTTCACGGCTATGTCTCACAGCCTCGTATGAAACACGCCTGTCGTTTGCCCAATTTTCCATCGCCGCTCCATAGAAGTCCGTTTTAAGAAAATCAATTGTCTCCGTGACAGTGAGATTATCCCGGGTCATTGCATCAATATGATTGTTTACCGTCTGCATCCCTGCCTTGAGTGCCTGTGTGGGAGTAAAGCCCGAAAGAGGCCCACTGTACAAGTTTTTCCGCCGGCCACCTTGACGCATACGGTAATTACTGGCAACGTAGAGTTCACCGTCTTCACTATAGATAACGCTGATTGAGAGCAACGCACGGATATCATTGTATTCAGATTCGTACCCACCGGTTCTGGCTGAGTATTCAACCCACATACTATCTGAATCAAGATACTGACTAGCAAGATACCGTGGACTTGGCATTTCATCTTTCCCTGTGAGGTTAGAAGTTGTACTCACTTCTTCAAAATGATCTGTGAGGACAGCCTCAACCTGACTGATACACTCAGCACTACTTTCATCGTCAAGTGTAGTCAGATCAAGTGATTGTAAATCCTCTAATGCTTCTGCGAGTTCGATTGCGTATGTCCGCGGTGCGTGTGTGTGCATACAATACAAAGTCAGTTTGGAATAAGTTATAATTATGGGTTTGATACAAGCTGGATTTGTATTAATTGGGTGATAGTTTCGTATACGGCGTATAATACAGATTTTAGTGTTTCAATCGGTGGGCAGAGTGAACTTCTTAGCCTATACGACCCGTTTTGCACTCTACTAAGCACAAGTATTAAGTGTAAGGGGGGTCTTGGTAGAAGTGAAGCAATGAAGGACAACCGTTCCGACGAAATTGGCGACCGGATCGACTCGGATGACCACGGACAGCAGATCGCTCACGACCCTGCACGAACGCTTGAACGATCTATTGACAATTACCGGAACCCTGAACTCATCCCGTTCTTCGAATGGATTCAGAACGGTCACGAAGCCCTCATTAACAACAAGAAGATTGGGGCTGTTCCTGAAGACCGCCCGTTCCGCCTTTACGTTTCGCTGGACACCGAAACGAACACGCTTGTCAAAATTGACAATGCCGGTGGTGTCGGTGGAACAAAAAAGACGACCGAGAAGAAATTCATCGAAAACTACCTTGGTCTGGACAAACCCGGTGAAGAAAAGCAGGTCGAGGAGACTGCCGGTGGATACGGTCGTGGTGCGACGACTGTTCTTAGCCTCGGTACTGATGGTTTCTACGTTGAGACTCTTCATCGAGACACGCACGTCTCGATTACTGGCGATATGACGAAGGCGATGATTGACAGTAATGGTGTGACCGAAGANACCTACGACTTGCTGGATGAGTCCGGTACTGCGTGTGTCATCCGTGGTGTCGATCCTGAAATTGTGGAATCGATGGCGAAACGTGACCGGATTCACACCGCTGTCACAAAGAAGTTCCCTACGCTCGTTTCCGACGACAACGTAGAGATTATCTTTGAAATCGACGGTGACGAGGTTGAAATCAACGACTTTGATATTGACCGACTACGTGATGTGGCCCCGTTGGACGCTGACTACCCTACTACGCTCCCGGCTGTTCGGAAGGGAAGTAACGAATACCGCGTCAAAAATGTCGAACTGTTCGACGCTCGTGAACTCCCTGATGGTGAGGAGGCTCCGTGGGAAGGTATTCTCATGATGAACACCGACCAGAACGGCAACCTTGAAATGACTGTCAAAACGGAGTACACGCCGAAAAACTGTCGTGCTGTCTCTCAGGGTGAGATGTTCGGTATCTGCGACATTACCGAGTTCTGTCCGAAGTATGAAGATTCCGCCCACGACGGTCTTTCCGGTATTGAACCGGCTGAACTCGGTATTGCCGAACTGCTCCGTGAAATCAGCCGTGAAGAGTTTTCGACTGAACCGGACGACCGTAACGTGAAAGAAGAATCTCGGCGGAAAATCAATCAGAAACTCGCAGAGAACTCTGCGTTTACGATTGGGAAGGAACCCTCCACTAACACCGATGTTGATAATTCCAACGTGGAAAGTGATGATGTAGAGGTATCAGAACCCGCTGACAGTGAGGATGTCGAAACCGAGACGGGGCCGATGTTCTCCGCAACTGTCACTAACCGTGCTGAACACGCTGGCGACGACGTTACTGTTGAATTTACTGTTCCCGCAGAGTTCAAGAATGCCGCTGCTGTGACGAATATTAGTGTCCGTGAGATTCTTACGAATGAATCGATTGCGGACTTTGAACCGCGTGACACCGAAAGCGGTGGTATTATTGAGGTGACTTTCGCTGCTCATATTGATGGCCGGTACGTCATTACGGCTACGCTTCGTGATGACAACGGTGAGGGTCTTGGCGGTGCGACTACGTTCACCACTGTTGGAGATGCTCCTACTACTAGTGAAGAGGCTCAAGAATCGCAGTTCGTTGATGAACACCTGTTTATGAAGTTGGGTGAAAAACGACGGAAGGCGATGGTATACGAGAACGAAGATGGTGAGTTGACTTTGGCGATCAACGCTGATCGGGAACTCTACTTGAAGCTGACTGAGCGGAGTAATGACGAACGTGTGCAGAACAATATTGAGATGTTGTTCTACAAGTGGGGACTCCCGGCCATCAAAGATTGGATGCTTGCGAACGGTGCTGAAGAGTTTGTTGACCAGCGGAAAATCGATACGACGCCGGAAGACTACATCGCTGATGAGTTTTCCGAAATTGAAATCGAGCTCGTCCAGTCGATTGAAGGAAAGTCTGACATCGTCGTTGCGTAAACAACCTGTAGAATAAATATAATTATGAAACAAACGCTTAATCCTGAAACGGCCACGCCGGAAGAAGTCAAAGAAGCAGATACTAAGACCATCCTCCGAACGCTTCGTGACGAGTTAGAAGTCGATGATATGGGAGTAAAGGTTGAGAAGACTCCTCTTGGTGTTAAGGTCGGTGTTAAAACGAACACGGGCAAAGGGTCGCGTTTCACCTCTCTGGAATCTCAGATGGCACGTGAGTTTATCAACAGGTATGAGGGTTTGCTGGTTGACCTGTATGATATTGACTCAACCAATATTGATCTTTGGTGGGAGATTGGTGAAGCGTTTGACAACCACGGCTTTGAAGAAGTGACGTACAGTTGGTTCGATATGTTCGGGAAACCTATCGGGTTAGACGCACGTGATTTCGAATACGCAGACAAGATACATTCCGTGTTTGACTCTCGTGATGAGATTCCTGATCAGGAATTCAGCGACGAGACATGGGTTGGCCGACTCGCTCATACTGCTAACACCAAAGAGGAAGCCCAAAACCTTGTCACTGCGTTTGACTCAAAGCCAAGCAAGCGAGATATCCGTCTCTGGAAAGATGTTCGAGAGATGGAAGACCCTGAACTTGCTGACGTTGTTGAAGCCGCTCAACGGCGTTTCAAGGCGAAGTACGGATACGGTGAGGGTACGTGGATAGCCAAAACGAAATCGATGTACGTCGCTCTAGGGCGAGAAAAACCGAGTGAAGAGGCCGTGTCGGAAGTGTGTGAGTGAACAGTTGAATTGAAGTCTGTTTTCTGACCGTTGACAAAGGCTGCTTGTTTTGCGTTGTAATCTCTAAACCACCATACTCAAATGCTGTGTTATACTGTAACATAGCAAAGGTTTAAGTTTAAAGCCGTGAGTTCACAATACTGTATGACAGCCACTCCATCCGCCGACGCTACCGCCGTTGCACTTGACTCTCTCCGAACAGATGACTTCGTGATGACTGTTGAAAAAACACCAATTGGCAAGAAACTCGCGTATAAGAATGAATCCGACCCATTTGCTATTACACCAGCGCAGATATCCGCGTTTAAAAAAGTACTCGACGAGTACGAACCACTCATTATTGCCCTTCATGACCTTACATCGGATACCAAAACAACAGATACGCGTTACCTCTGGCATGTTGGAGAAGAAATTAGTGCCCATTCAACTAGAGAACCTGCATACAACTTTCTGGCTGAAGCGGCCCCATTTCTTAACCTTACACCCCAACAGTTGGAATACGCAGTCAGTATTTTCGAACTGTTTGAGAAACCATCTGAGGTTCCAGAAATCACTACAACAGAAGGAATTGCGGAAGTGGGTGAGAAGTGTCTTCAAGGTGGAAGCAAACAAGAAATCGTTGATGCCGTATCAGAGATCTAACTGAAATAAGGTAAGGCTGCCTCATGATACCACAACGGACTGAGATGCTCTATGTGGCCTTGTCCACAGATATTCCACCAAGTTTCGTGTTGTGTGTTCCAGTACACACCGTTGATATGCATCTCTGTCACCCACCAGTTTCCGTGTGCATCAAGGACAACATCAACTGACCACGAGTACGGTGAGTCAGCAAATTCAGTTGCTACTCTCTCGGCTAGATACAAGGGATTCTCTACGTCTGTGAAACGTTCTTCAATAAACGGATACGTAGCCGGGCAAGTAGGGATTAGACTGTCAGAGTCGAATACTGGAGTCTGTGACAGAACTTGACCTTGGTCAATAAAGTACCGTATTTCAACTGCGTGACTGTGAGACGGCTCTAAACAGTAATCAAGGTCGAGGCGATCACGAACAACCAGAAGGTTACCGTGTGGAATCTCATTTCGAACGTGCTGAGTGAGGAGATCCCTAACCGTTGCTTCGATTTCACCACGGTCTTGCCTATTGATTATTGATCCATCCCGTAATCGGTCGACAGCAGCTTTGTATCCGGAACGGACGAAGACAGTATACAGTTCTTTGTCCAGCATAAATTCCAGTACTGCATCTGTTGGACACTCCGGGAACGGTTCTTTGTCTTCCAATTGGATTATTTTGGTTGTTGGTGTTGGGACATTCAACTGTTGGAGTCGTTCCCAATACTGGTCAAATCGATGGCGTTCGTCGTGTAAATTACCGACTGTGAGTTGTGGGACAGTCATACATCAACCTCCGGTTCGAACTTTCTTGTTCGTACATATTGTTGAGACTATCGTGTGAAAACAGTTCGTGTTAATCGGAGTTGACGATATCCTCATCTGGATAAATAACCTCTTCAAGATCATCGATAATATCACTATCCCGTTCGTTATACTGTTCCACAAACCGATAACAAATGAAGTAACTTGGAACGGCTGCTAAGACTGCAAGGATTAGATTTCCAAGTAGAAGACGACTCACTATATCGGGGCCTGCACTCAATGAGAAGCTTGTTGGAGTAGCTCCCGGGACAGGGCCAAGAAGTGCCACTCCAATTGCAAAGCTTGCAGCGTAGACGCCCCATTTGACCACTGGATTACAGACAATAACTGATGCTAAGAGAGCAACTTTGTTTACTCTATCAAAGACCCACGCCAGAAAGACGAACACAAGCAGTCCAACTCCTAACGTTGGAAGCATTGTAATGAATACACCAAGAGAGAAACTGCCGGCTGTCTCTCGTGAGCTGTAATCTTCTGCAAATGCTCGTTGGAGTTCTAGTTTTACTTTTTGTTTCCACTTTGAGAACCGACTGATAGGCACGGTTGAAAACTTGTTGATGGTTGTCAAAGTACCTGTCGCCAGATGAAGTTAATACCAAAACAGAATTGTTTTGAAGAGTGGATTGTATCTGTGCGGGAGTTACTGATTGATTTTATTTAACCACCAGTATTATGTGGATGGGTTCCATCAGTTGAACTGATTATGGTCGACATCAATCTTCGACAACCAGACAGTAAGTTTGCGGACGATGGAGTAGCGTCTAGTCTACGTGGTGTGACCCGAATGGATTCGGACGAAGTTATCGCTCTGATTGAACTTCTTCGGACAGATGATCTTGTTCGTCTTAATCAGCGACGACGTCCTATTCATGTTGTCGATATTACTGATACGAGAGAAGAACGAAATGTGTACCTTCGTGGGAACGGAACCAGTTACACCCTCAAACTTAGCCGTGAAACTGGAGAGATGAGTGTACGCGTTGGTCAGAGTTCCAACGAATCGGTTGATGATATCCGTGTTGAAAACCGGAACCCACTCAATGTACGCGAATACGAACGGTTACTTGACGAAGAAATTGAATCGACTGCCCCAACTGATTACTTCAACGTCGTGAGTAACATTCCTCACGCCACATTAACTACTGAAGTCGAATATAACGAGGAAGAGTCAAGAGCGATTCGATGGGCACTCTCAAAGTATCTGGATTGTGTGGCAGAAAGCTATTTCCAGCAAAGTAGTGAGTATAATCAGAATATTTGGGATGATGCGAGGACGCTCTGGGAACGTTTTAGACACGACTCTACGATCGTTGCATACGGGTCTGAAATGGGGAAAGTTGGAGCTGTTCTTGATTATTCGATTGAAGATTGCAACATTACGCTCCCTGAAAACGTGTTCAACGAAGTGGATCGACTTCGAGCAAGTGAAGATGTGTCGATGATTGAAGAAGAACCGCCGTGGCCACAAACGGTTCCTCGACTTGTCGAAGAATAGCTGAGGATACACACAACACCCATTTTCTTACCCTACTAATAGCGTGTATGAACAGGGCAGTGATTGTATATGATGATGAGTGTGGGTTTTGTAAGTGGTGTGTGAGAAAGGCGGTGAATGAGGGTGAGTTCGATGTGATTGGATTTAATGAGATTACCGAAGAAATAGCACATCGTCTCCCGGATGAATATGAAGACTGTGTCCATCTTGTCACACTCAATAATGTGTATTCGTGTGGTGAAGCAGTCGAACAAGCCTTACTCCGAACACGTAGCCCCCCACAAGTTGCCCTGTATTACGGGAAAAGAATCCCGGGGTACAAGTCTATCAGAGATACTTCATACCGGTTTGTTGCTGATAATCGTGGGTGGTTTGGTCGAATTCGTTCTTGTGATGATATTTGAGTGGTTCGCTACGACCAAGGCAATTAGTATGAATATTAACCCTAAGTTTTAATATACAATCATACTATAGTATAGACAAGATGAGTGAATCTGCGACCCCAACACACGGTGCGGGTATAGAAATCGACAAGCGTACGAAGCGAGCGAGCGAACAAAACATTCTCGTTCACAACGCTACGCTTCGTTTCGATGCCTTTGGCAACCTCAGCCATATTGAAGTGACCGTCATCAATAACAACCCGTCGACAGATGATGGGCCGACCTCACACAACGTGATGGTGTCCGCAAACGGTTACCGGGCGACTGGCGGTTCCTGTGAGGATATGGCGTACCACTCGCCAGAAGGTGGTTGTAAGCATATGCGCTATGTTGAGGCCGTCATCTCTGTTGCGTTTCATCTTATCTATTCAGAAAGTGAAGAAGAACTTGAAACGCAGTACTCCGGACTACAAGAACTCGTCAAACGAGTACAGGAGTCTGACAATCCTGATATCGTGGCGGAGATGGCAGGTATCGACGACAGACTTCTTGACTCGGTAGCCATCGTTGGTGAGAGTTGTAAGATGGAACTGGAAGCGATTGTCACGGCTCTCAAACGGGCACAAAACGCCCAGTGAAGAAAGGATTTCCACCTTTGGTTGACCATTAGCGCCGAAAAAACATTTGTTAGGAGGCCGTAGGTAGTTCTACGTGAAGACACCTGACCATATTACGGCTGTTTGTAGCTATGATGAACACAGAATGCCGTGTGAGGGGATTAGTCAACCAGAGCAGTTTGCTGTTTTGTTTGTCCCAACATCACACTGTCCTGATTGGGAATTTGTTGGGATGGATATTGTTGCCGGTGATAATGAAGGAGGTGTCGTTTTTGCAGGAAAGGTTGTAGATATCCAAACCTTCGGCAGTTCTATGCGACAATATCACGTTCGAATAGATGATTGAAACAAAGGATATCGAGCAGCGGTTTGAACTTTAAATACGAACAATCACAACTAGTTAGTATGGTTGAAAGTAAGATTGCAGGAGTTGTTGGTNTTTTTATTGGAGCAGTAGTCGGGACAGGACTTGCCTTCTGGCAGAATAGAGCNGCAGATGCAGCAGTTGATGTCAGACCAGAACTTGCCGACGTGGGTGGATTTGATGCGTTCTTAGCCAATCACTTCACTGACTGGTTGTTCTATAACCACGAACCGATCGGATTTGTCGTTATCATTTCTCTTTCTGCACTTCTTACGGGAGTAATGTTTTGGTCATCTGCTTAAAAGAACCCGTTTGTTTAACTCTATCCACCCTTAACAAGTTTTTGTGAACGATTTTGAAACGTGGGGTGTATGGTATGACGAAATACATAGTCACAAGATTGCTGAAAATGATGATTATGAGTTTTACAAATCATTAGTTGAAGAAAATGGGGAACCCGCACTTGAAATTGCAGTTGGAACAGGGCGTTTATATTTGGATTATCTCGATGAAGGACTCGATGTACATGGTGTAGATATTTCACAAGGGATGATCGATCGGTTACACGAAAAATCATCTCCACGAAATCTAAATCCAACTGTTTTTCACGGTGATGCATCAGAAATTGACCTTCCAACAGACTACTCTACAATATATCTTCCATTCACTGCAATAACGCATTTTAGAACGCTTGAGCATCAACGGAAGTTGTTCAAGAACGTATACAACCATCTTGATGAAGACGGTGTATTTGGATTGGATCTGTTTGTAACCGATTTTGAAAGAGTTGCAAATAAATATGGGAAAGTTGATGTCAAAGAATTTGAGAAAGACGGTGTTACGTATCGATTCGAGACATGGGAATCATTAGCCAATAAACTAGAACAAGAAATAGTATTACATAACCGAATTATCAACGTAGATGATAAGACAATTGAATGGGAAACCTCATTTGAACTTTCACTCTTGCCAAAACAACAAATTGAACTCTTACTTGAACTGACTGGATTTAGTGATTGGGAGTTCTTTGATGCATTCACCCGCCAACCTGCTAACGCAGATACGGAACGAATGACTTGTGTTGCATACCGCTGATGGTCTATTAACCATAATATTTAACTTAGTACTGCGGCAACGTAATGGTATGACTGACAAGGTACGACAGATGCGCCTACAGCAGAGTATCGGTGAATTTGAAATTTTCCGTGATGAAGACACTCTTGAACGCGTTCTCGGCGTCGTAACTGGCGATCCCGCATACAGTAAATGGCAGCAAGAAACGATTCAAACTGCTAGTCTCACCACTCCTGACGACCCTCAGTCGGCTGCTGAACGGTTTACTGGGATGCTTACGGCCTATTCTAAACGATATCAACATTTCTTCGAAGACACGGAAGCGTTTGAAGAGTTCCAAAAGTGTCTTATCGAAAAACAAAAAGACCTCTACTTGAGAGTTCATAAGAACCTGTTGGAGAATTATGAGAGTGAAGAGTACGAATTGAATCAGTCGTCGTGACTTTTCCTTGATTTTGTGGAAGGTTTTGGTAAATTTCTCGTGAGAAATTCTTTTGAGTTTTATCAACCTCCATTAAGCAAAAGTATTATATAAGCATATGCTGTATTTGTGTACGAAAATGCTCACCATCGATTATTCACAGATTACAAAAGACGTCACAGACTACGGATTTGATCAGCTTTCTGACCGACTGACCACACAGGAAATAGAAGACAATATTATTCTTCCTGAACAGGTTGGCAGAGACTATGATGAACAAGTTTTCACTGTGTTTGGAACGGTGGTGACGGGTATGCTCACCAGTGCTCTACAGGAGAAAATTCGAGATATAGAGGGTGAAGTGAATCGGGGAGAACGATCTGATATTAGTGGGGCCGCGATTAGTGATATTCGTCGTGGTGTTGATGCAAGTACTGAGGGAGCTCTCATCGAAATCAACCTCTCCCATGTTCCTGAAGAAGTCGTTGGGTTTGCTTTTGATCAGTTCCCGGATATCTGCACGATTGAACGAATCCACAAAGAGATAAGCACGCTCCAAGCGCACGACCAGTTCGATACTGACTATGAAAACCAAACGCTCAGTATGAACGATACTGTTCCGTCATCTATCCTACGTGGGGCGCTCTACGAGAAAATCGATGATATTGCAAATGAGGTTCAACGAGGAGACCGTCAAGACTACACCGACAAAGACATCGAAAATATGAGACGGGATGTTCGGAGAGCGTTCACTACTGAGGAACAACTCGCTGCATAAAAAATAGATAATTAACTGTATCAGATTGGCTGTTGGGCTGGATAATCCATTACGCCAAGCTCTTCGAAGAAGTCGAGAACGTTGTCAACACTGTTCTCATATGTTACGTAAACATTAGAACCATCGTGATTGACTTCAACGTTCTCTAGTTGTTCAACAAAGAGTTCAAACTCTTCATCTTCTTCACTTTCCATCTGCTCAATAAGAGTGATGCTTGCATCAATAGTATCGTATACATCTTCACCGGATTCAGCTGTTTCCGCGACAAACATCAGTTCAAATCCGAGGTCACCGCTCCCGGTATAGTACGATCCAGCAACGGCATCAACTTCTTCAAATGCTGAAAAGTTAACATCACTTTCCACCATATCATCATCAGGGACTTGGTCTTCTGGAATTTCAGCGGCAAATGTTACGTGGCCATCTTCAACGCCATTGTACGCATCAACAACGGAACCTGAGACAGGGTCAGCGTCACCGTAGACGACATCAAGGGAACCTGTAACCATTTCTTCAGTACCCATCACGAACTGGCCATCATCGAGAACACCAACATAGAGTGGTTGGCCGAAAGCAGGGTCTTCAACAGGTTGGTAGAGAACATCCTCCCCTTCGTGATCAACACGTTCGTATTCGGTGTTTTCTAAGTCTTCAATTGCACTGATTACTTCTTCTTCATCCCATTCGGTATGGGCGATCAGACCCCCTTCATCTTCTTGATGTGGTTCAGTAGATTCGATATCACCGAAAACCATTACTTCGGAGACTTCTTCGGGGTTCAAATCGGTTTCTTGTTCAAACTCATCTTTAAAATCATCTACACCATCCGCCGCTACAGCGTCACCAGCAACACCATCAATTAGTTCTTGTGTCTCATCATCTTCCATCACTTGAGCTTCACCATGGATAAGAAAGTCCGCATCATCAGGGACTTGATCAACAGGATCTGTGGAATCACCTGTGATCAACCCCATACAACCGGCTGTCAATACAAGTGCCGCAACTACAAGTACGGCTTTCGTTCGTTTGTCAGACAGGAATGTCACGACTATTACTATATCATATCCGTTCGTTGATAGTTTTAGCGGGAGTATGAACTCTCTGATTGGGGAACGCAAAAATACACGACCCTCAAACAATACAAGTGTAAAATGACAGACAATCAAGTTGCAATTCTTGGAGGTGGTGTTATAGGAGTCACAACGGCACTTACACTTGAACTCCAAGGATATGACACGTGTATATACACAAAACACCGTCCATATCATGATGGGCCGAAAAGTCAACCACACGGCCTCGCATCTAATTACGCGGCAGCCTCTGTTAAGCCCGCCACAATTGAAGGAGATGTCAGTGACATATTGGAAGATTCACAGCAATTGTTCTCAGCGTTGTATGATGCCGGGACAGAGGGAATTGTTCAGCACTACCATTACGTTGTGAAAGAAGAACCAGTTGATGACCCTGAATACAAAGAACAAGTAGAAAATTTCCAACGGTTACAATCACTCAGCTCATCAGAATATGATACTGTCCCACGGTTAACTGAAGCAGTGTATGGGTGGCGTTTTAATGCGTATTTTGCTGAAATGCCGTACTATATTCCACGGATCTACAATCTTTACCAAGCCACTGGTGGAAAAGTCATTCACCAAGAGGTTGGAATTGACGATCTTGAAACACTTGATGAAGAAATTGCTGTCAACTGTACAGGGTACTGGAGTCGCCGGCTTTTCAATGATGATTCATTGGAGGCCCGTCGAGGGCATCTTGTGTTTGCTAACACCCCCGCCCCCGTACGACATCCAGAAATAGGTAAGTTCTCTTACAGTTACAACGCATCGAAATCAGTTGGTGAGGGACTTCAGGGTAATGTGTACGCATACCCACGCGTAGATAGGCTTGTCCTCGGTGGTTCTAGTCACAAAGGATTTCCTGACCCTGAAAAAGAATGGACGGGTGAATCAATAGACAGTGATACTGTCGATATTGGCGGTGTAGAAGTTCCTAAACGAGTTCAAACTGTAAACCGTGAAATCTTGAACAAGTACGTCGACATCGATGTTAATGATTTCACTATGGAAGCTGACTATGGATACAGACCATACCGACACGGAGGTGTTCGTATTGAACTTGAGAACGGGTATGGAACGCCTGTTGTCCATAACTATGGCCACGGTGGGGCAGGAGTGACATTATCATGGGGATCGGCTCTGGAAGCATCTGAACGTGTTAGAAAACACATCAAGCCACGTAATGAATCACTTGATGATGTTGGTCAGAGCTATGCAGTACTTGAACATCTTGAAGAGATTGTTTGAGAGTCACCCTGACCCCATTTTGGAGAATCATACTTATCATTGACATCCTCCCGCCCTGAAGGGCAAGGCTTTCTCCTTGATCCTCCGTAATTCAAAACGTAAGATATGACAACTGAACAGAAAACAGTTCAAACACCGTTTGTTATTCTTGACACAGAGTACACGAGTTGGAAAGGATGTATTGATTCTGGATGGGATGAATCAGAAGGTCAGTTCAAAGAACTTGTACAGATTGCAGCTGTCAAAGTTGATGATGGAAGAGAAGTAGATACGTTCGATAAATTTGTTCGTCCACATCGTAACCCAACTCTTTCAGATTATTTTAAGAATTTAACTGGAATTACGCAGTGTGATGTTGATACAGCCGGCGATTTTTCAGAGGTTTTCGAAGAGTTCAAAGATTGGTTGGATGACCTTCCAGTATATTCCTACGGGTATGATGCAGGCGTTATTGAGTATAATATTGATCTGTACAATGCTGAAGTAACGATTAATCACGAGAGATATCACGATATCCGCCCAGTGTTTGATGATAAAGGAGTTAATGCGTCAGAGTATACGAGTGGAACAATCGCGGAAGTAGTCAATGGAGATATTCCAGACGGGGAACCACATAATGCCCTATACGACTGTCGGAGCATTCTTTTTGCACTTCAAACGACGAAGAGTATCCAGAACGATTGAAGCAGCCTTTCAGACCAAGTAGTTTTGATACCTGAGCGTTCATAATAAACTGAACACTGTAGTGGACGTGAGATTGAACCCATACAACCCATGTTAGGAATAAATACTGTCGTCGGAGATGTCGATATTGTAGGAGCTGTACCGTTACTACTTGATATCCCTTCAACACCCCTTGAAGAACCAGTACTCGTATTTGCGATTGCTATGTTCGGCTTTTTGGTTGCCCCTCTAGCGATCGAACGATTGGGACAACCGGGGATTGTTGGTATCATTCTCTTCGGTGCGCTTCTTGGCCCCGGTGGATTAGGACTTGTTGGTCATGTTGGTGCAATCGAACTTCTTGGGACTGTTGGCCTTGTCTATCTTTTGTTTACTGTCGGGTTAGATCTAGATTTGAGAGGATTGAAAGAGAATCCAGAAGCAGCCGCTTCATTCGGACTGCTTAGTTTCTTCATCCCATTTATTGTGGGTATTTTTGCAGGAACTGAACTCCTTGGATTGGATTTCTGGGCAGCTTTCCTTCTCTCTGCGGTATTCTCATCACATACGTTACTTGCGTATCCTATTGTCAACCAGTACGGTGTCTCAGGCAATGATGCTGTAACAGCAGTTTTTGGAGGGATTCTATTCACTGATACATTAGCTCTCATAATGCTTGCTGTGGCTACTGGTGCAGCCAGCGGCGGTATTTCTGCATCACTATTCCTCTTTATTGGAATCTCAATATTGATCTTGTTTGGAGGCGTCTGGCTAATCGTCCCACCAATTGCTAAATGGTTTTTCAGAACATTCAGTCAAGAAAGCTATTTCGAATTCTTGTTTGTGATGACCGTCGTCTTTGCCGCCGCAGGATTAGCAGAGATACTAGAATTGGCAGCAATTCTTGGGGCATTTATTGTTGGGTTGGCGTTGAATGACTTGATTCCAGATGGAGGCCCACTCCGAAACCGAATTTCGTTTGTTGGGAATGCATTCCTCATTCCGTTTTTCCTTATCCATGTCGGAATGCTTGTTGACTTCTCAATACTATTTGAAGGAACATACACACTCATCGCGGCAGGAGTTATTCTTGTCGTGATGTTTAGTATGAAAGCCGTTGCAGCGGGCGTCTTCGGTTACGCGAATGGATATGATATGAACGTTGTTGGGACAGTGTACGGCCTCTCAATTGGGCAGGCTGCTGCTGCACTCGCAATCACGTTGGTCGGAATCGATGCCGGTCTATTTGGTGAAGAAATTCTGAATGCTGTTGTGTTGATGTTGTTGGTTTCTGCTGTAGCAAGTCCGCTAGTGACGAAAATATTCGCCGGTCGATTGGCAGAGTCAGGAGAAGTAGGCGAATCCGGTGATGAAATTGCTGACCCGTCTATCTTGTTGCCGCTCTCTCATTACGCTGATCTACAACGACGATTGCTTGAACTCTCGTTCCTATTCAAAGAGAGTGGAAGTACTGACCCGGTTCATACATTGACAGTGGTTCGTCCGGGTGATGATAGTGAACAGACTGTCAAAGAAATCCGTGAAGATAAAGATGACCTGACTGAAGTTGGGAATGAAGCCGAAATTCAAGTCGACACTGAAACACGTGTGAACCGTAATATTCCAAGTGGTATTGTCAGAGGTTCTGTGGAAGTTGAAGCAGATATGATTTTGATGGGTTGGGAAGCCACTGAACCATCGTTTGGCCAGCGAATCTTTGGAACAGTTATTGATCGTGTGCTTGAGCGTACTCGTCTACCGGTAATGATTGCACGTCTTGGACACCCTGTAAACATTACAGAACGTATCCATATTATTTTGCCTGAAGGGATTGACCATCACGAAGGGTTCTTTGAGTCACTACACTTCGTCAAAAAGATGGCTGATAAAATTGGTGTAGATGTCTCAGTCCTTGCTGTCGGTGGGTCAGACCATCAATATGAGCGTCTGTATGAACTTGTTGACCCTGAAGTATCTGCTGAGTTCAAATCGTTCGATACGTGGGAGGAACTCCACAATCATCTGGACGTTGACGCAGGAAAAGATGACCTTGTGACTGCTATTACTCCAAGACGGGGAGATGCAAGATGGAACGACACGGTGAAGGATCTTCCACCGAAACTTGCCGGCCACCCGCCTGAGTCATTTGTTATCTTCCATCCAAGAAAAGGCGACCCACAGTATGATCGACGATATCTTCGAATTGAATAGTTCTGTGATGTGCCTCAGGGTCAAGTCCTGTGGCATTCACCTCGAAATGGTGTAAATCACCACACAACCAAAAGTATTAAGTAACGAACTGTGGATAGTATAGGTATAGATGCAGAACAATACTGGATACAATTGGACGATGAGGGGCGGTGCTCCACAGACAAGTGGTAAGCAAGACCGAGTTCTTGTTGCACGCTCTCCGTGTGGTCGAGTCGAAGTAGAAGTACATCAAGACGTGGGTGGATTTTGGAATCCTCTTTCGAGTGACCACGAAGAAGGCACGCACTATATTGTTAGCGTGTACGCCAGTAACTCATATACTTACTACCCACAACACGATGATGGTGAATGGACTGACTACGAACTCGTTGCCCATCTCCGACCAAGCAATAATGGGCAAGGATGGGCACCGTCGTTCTCTGTTGCTCGTAACCTTGTTCTCAACGGTGTCATCGCCATTGAAGAGAAAGACAAGTGGATTAGTGGGTCGTTGAATGACTCTCACCGTGAGTTTGTCAACCCCTCTATGAGTGAAGAGGAGGCACTTAAGCAACTCCGGGGGATGTTTCGCGCAACGACAACCAACACAGAACGTGTTACGCGTGATGAAGCCCTCGAACTCGCACAGGAATACGACGAATGGTCATTGGCTGAATACATATACTCGCTTACGAATGATGATTTCCACTGGATGCTGATGGATATCGAAACGAAAGGAGTGACAAACCCAGTCTGAACATTCAAAAGAAGTCTAGTTGGATATCCACCGGGTCAAGCCTCTGGGTATCCGCCTTGAATTTTCGATAAATTCTTGAAGAACCATACTGTTAATCTTTAGTGATAACAGTCTTCACAGCCCGGTAAACAAATGACGGTTAGTGATGATCGTGACCGTCGCTATTGTCGTCTTCTTCCTCAAAATCGTGGTCAAAGTCTTCTTCATCACCGACAAATACTGCACCTTCCATTTCGGGGGTGTGAGGCTCACATTCATAGGCATACTCTCCTTCGACATCGAACGTGTGAGCATGGACATAGCCTTCACCTTCTGTGTCAGGGACTCCATGCCAATCAGCGTCTTCTGGCTGTTCAACTACCGAAAGGTTGTGACCACCAGACTCCCATTCAAACGCAATTGTTGTACCGGGGTCGACAAGGATGACGTTCGGGTCAAAGACAAAGTTACCGTTTGGCCCGACAGCAATCGTTTCATCGGCTTCAACATCTTGATCGCCCATATCTTCTTCACCGTTATCATCGTCACCATTCGTATCGTCCAATACGTCTTCGTCATCACCATTATCATCTTCTCCATCAAGACAACCTGCAAGACCGATAATTGAGGCAGCACCTGTTGCTTGAATAAACTGACGTCGAGTATTAGTTGATTTTTTAGTCATACTCATCAGTTTGATTCGAAGACAGTTAAACTTGCCAGTCAAGGGTGCTATCTTTCTACAAGGGGAGAATCCCGCCGTTCGACGGCGGGGAGGATGTCACTCAGTGTGAATGACGATATCACACTTCAAGTCTCCCTGAATTTATGGTAGTGGAATAACCCCAAGTTTTAAGTGGGTACCAACCGTAGGTATGGGTGAGGTGAGAAAGGATGGACAAGATAACCACCCGGGAGTTCGCCAAGAAGACCGCCAGCACGGCGTGGATGGTCGGCATCGGCGTTGGTGCCTTTGTTGGTGCCGAGGCTGGCGTCATTCCGGGTTCCGCTGCTCAGGTCATCATTGGTGGTGTAGCCTACGACGTGACGAAGTTCGTCACGTGGGTCATCCCCCGTGCTGTCAACACGTTTGTCGTGGCAGACTGCGACTGCGTGATAGCAATTGATGCCGAGTGGTTCCCGTGCGGTTGCGAGTGAAGGAACTTTTAGGATTTGGTGGATTTCTTGCCGGCGGACGAGTAGAACAGTTCTCTGTTGATTAAGAGTTTCCTTGGTTTCACATCACTACTCTTGTGAACAGGGGTTGTGATTCTTATTTGATGTTCACATTAAAAGCAAGATGTTCAAAGAGTGACTTCTCCCAAAACTGAGTTCGTGGACTTTCTCCTCGATTTCGTGTAATATAACCGAAGATATCTGCAACACCAATACACGCCCCAACCGGAATAATCATACAGCCAAAGAAGCACAAGTATTAAGTAATAGTCTGCCATCAGTACAGATGAATAATGACTGTCACTGGATTCAAAGTCGAGGGACTTGGAGACAACCCCGCCGTACACGTTTGTCCGGACTGTGCAGATAAACTTGGATTAGAAGCAGACGGGCGAAGAGTCAAAGAAATCGCAACCACTCAGTATCGTCACGGTGACGGCGGCGGGAACTGTGTGTTCTGTGGATTTGATACGCTAGATGGACTTTCCGGACGCGCCTTGAGTGGTGACACTCCCCGAAGTTATGTTACTACTGATGAACGACCCACTTGTTTGACAGCATATGCTGATGCCATCGATGCGTCTCTGGATGCGTTCATCAGTATCCGACTTGCTCCGGGTATTGAGCCTGAAGAAACTGAAATTGCCCCCGGAGTCAAGAAGGTTGATCACCCTGATGACGCCCCTGAAACGCTCATTGTTGAGTTCCAACGGGATAATGAGGATACTCCACGAACAAAGGCTTGTGAAGACCTACTCGAAATGCTTGAAGACACTCCCCTCCGTGCTGAAATTCGACAAGATAACCGCGGTGACAGTCTGAGTGATGCTGTCCACGCCGTTATTGACGACTGATTTCTGCTATTCAAAAATATATGCACGGTAGTGGAGTTCTTTTTGTTTCAGATAAATAGATGAAGTCCATTTGATAAAGGAGAACATCTGAAGAACAGAAACAGCCTAAAAAGATTTCAATCGGTTCAATACGGCAGACTGAGGGTGGTTTTGAGGGTTGGATTCTCAAGGATATCCCATCGATTTTTCGAAATCATAACTTCAGAAAATTCACGCACGATATGATTTGGGATAGTCACTCCGTAGCGTTCACTACTTGATCGCGTTACGTCAAGAATAATATCATCAACTTTGTTCCACGCGTGATCGTGGACAGTTCCGGACTCATCATTAGCTGTGACACCCTCAATGTATTCAAATCGTTCATCAAATAATGCGAGTTCAACAGAGTTAGCAAAGCATTCTTTCGGATTGGGTCGGTAGGAATGAATAAAGTCTTTAACAGCATTTAGCTGACTCTTTGAAAGTTCCCCGGACGCATGGAAATAATAAGTACGCCCATCTACAGTGGTAGTATGTTCAGTAAGTTGCTGATTGTCGTACTCACCGTGTTCGCCTACAAGAGAGATTGTCTTATCACCATTATCTACTTCTCCAGCCCATGAGTCCACAGCGTCTTTGAGAGTTGGAGTATCATCCATTTGTAATAGGTACTACACACATACAGTTATTAATACTTGGGGTTAATGTCTATGATGTTAATTCTACTCTCAAGTACCACTAACCATAGGTTTTAAATATGTACCCCACAATTAGTTAGGTATGATGGAAGACCTCAACCCGAAAGACACAGCTCGTTATACGGTTACACTCATCGGTGTAGGTCTACTACTTGGAGGAATTGCCAGTCAATTTGGATCAACAGAAACTGCTGCAATACTTGCTATTCCACTTGGGTTGGCTCTCGGATATAACGCATGTATTAGCGTTCACGGGGATGCAAAAGGAATTAAGAGTTATCCATATGTGGTCGGCGGACTTATTATAACAACTCTAATACAGTACTCCTTCGTGATGTGAACACTCAGAAAAAGTTGAGGAGTGAGAACAGATTAGTGATTAGTTTTTTGTGTGCGATTCGTCCTATCGTGAGAGTTCGTTCCGTGCTGCCCGGAGTTGTCCACTTTGCTGGAGGCCGTAGCGGGGGCGCAATCAGGCTCAGTCCGACCGAGCGCCTGTCTGCCGGCAGATACACTGCTCCCGACCAAACCTGTCAAGAGGCTCGTCAGGACACTCGTGTTCTGCGGTGATGAGAGCGTGGTAGGCTCGAGGCACAACCCACGTGAGGTACTTCGTCACGTCGTAGGCCACACCACCGTACACCACCTGTGCGATAACAGCAGGGATGAACCCTACCTGCACACCGATGAAGAAGGCGAGAGCGATACCCACCATCCACACCGTTCGGGCAGTCTTTCGGGAGAACTCCCGTGCGTTCATTTCAGTCATCGATACAGTAGTACCTATGCACCCCACTCACTTAAGTGTTATGGTTGTTTCCATACTAAACGCCTGATGTTATGGTCAATTTTTTGATATACTTAACCCCAACCATTAAGTTATGTTAATCAGAATAATTGAATGATATATGGGATACAATATGGGAGTTCGTGACGCAGAATTTTTCATTCCAAGTGAAAATACCCGGGAAGCGTTAGAGGCGCTTAAAGCGTTGATGAACAACCCCAACGCAGATCGATCAGGATACAATTCACGGGGGAGCGATAGTTTTGCATATATGAGGCGTGTTGAACCGTCTGACTGGGATTACCTTAAAGAAGCGATGGCAGACTGGCGATTCCCAGTTGAACTCGATGATAAACATAACGTAGTAGGAATTACGTTTCGTGGTGAGAATTCTGGCGATGAAGAACAGATGTTCGAGGTGATCGCACCATATGTTGAGTCCGGGTCATACATCGAGTTCTTCGGACGTGGGGATGGATATCGATGGAAAATCCATTTCGAAGAAGATACGATTCGGCGCGAAGACGACGTGTGAAACTATGGTGACTATTTCGTATATGTGAATCGAATACTTTTCGTTATCCAAACTACAAACAGAATTAGTGTCTGTTGAGAAAACTGTTGAACGTCCACCACCGGACGAAATCAAGACTAATGATGGTGAAATTCAAATGTCAGAGGATGACGAGAAAAACATCCTTGCAGGGGCGGCAGACATAGCTGGGGATCCTGTTGGTGATATTAACGACCTCGATGAGTTGCAAGACCGCTTAATGGGATACAAGTTGAATACAGAGCGTGAAGCAGCGTGGATACGACGTCTTGTCTTGCCTAATGAGAATATTTCTGAACAAGAAATTGCTGAAACCGATCTCGGTGTTGAGTTCATTTTACCATCTGGGAACACGTTTTGGAGAACTTATCAGTTACCAGATAGAAACTGGCCAGATGATAATGAGTTTGTTCAGATGCTTGACCACATCGGACATAATCCTTCAACATTAGATCAAATCACGGGGGAACGACTCGATGTGACGTATGACGGCGATGAGTGGATTCTTGTTGGATTAGAAGTTGATGAGGACGGTGTTTCGGAAACAAGTCATACCAAGGAATGGGATAACAGACACCCGACAAGGAATCCGAAAGTGTTAGAATCTGATGACGACTGGATGTATGGAGTTCTTGGAGTGGGGCTTGCAATCGGGTTGATTGGGAGTATTATACTTCGTATTCTGGTCATCCCATTCAACATTATTCCAGTAATTATCTTCATAGTTATATTCGCAGTTGTGGCTGCATCCTTTATCGAGTCATCCCACGGCGAAAAACTCGATGAAGATGAACTTGATGATGAAGATACATATGAAAACGAAAACGAAGAGTCGTAGTTAATCTCACCCAGACATATTCAACTGGCCTCACAGATGCTGTTTTGCTGTTTTGATGGTTTCATCAAGGAGGTTCTGTTGCCGTATGTATACGTGTTCAACTGTTTCACCCGGGGTGTTGTGAGCAATATATCCTGTTTCTCCGTGTAGTGAAACGGACTCAAGTCCGATGTACTGCGGCCAAACTTTGTAAAGGTCAATCCGTTCGCAATCTGATTGAGACACGGTAAGTATTTCACGAAACTCGTTTCGGATCTGGTCAGTCATTGGTGGTGTATATGCTCCACAGTAGAAGCTTTCCAACATTGCTTCAAGAAATGCAGCATCATACATTGGGTCAAATCGCCCGGCCATTTCCCAATCAATAACAGAGACGAGATTCCCGCCTGTATCAAACCCAATATTGGGGTAGAATAAATCACCGTGAACGAATTGTGGAGTGACTGATTCATACCGATAAATGAGTTCATCTGCCACATCGCTGATTATTTCTTGATACTGATTCCAGTGACTATCGTTGAACTGTGGTTGTGATCCAAGGCGATCTCGATAGAACTCTATGCCAAATCTCCTCCCATCTAATTCGGGGATATCGTGATTCGATAAAGAGTTGATCAGTCCAGCAAACTGTTCGAGAAGTTGCTTTCTGAACGTCGGAGAAGTCAGTTTTTCAAGAGGGATATCTTCAAACTCAACAGCTGACAACGTGAGAACTGTGTTCCCATCGTATTCTTCGTATCCAAGAAGCCGTGGAGTGGTAATATCATCAAGTGAAAGTTGTTGATAGACATCTCTTTCTTTCGCCAAATTGTCTCGACTCCATTCATCAGTACTATCAGTTGCAACTTTGAGAAACGCGTCTGTCCCATCAGTTAGTGTTGCCCGGTATACTTCACACCGTGAATTAGTTATCAAATTGACTGACGAGACGTGGGGAAACACATATCGACGTTAGACCAGTGATGTTAACTCTGTTTCGCCGGCGTGTTTGCGTGCCGATACCCGTTGGCGAACGAACGCAATGACAAGAAGCGTGAACGCGACGAGGTTATAACTGGTGAAAAGGATTCCACACACCCCAATCAAGATTGGAATACGTTCCGAGTGAACCGCTTGTAGAGCTTTATCAACGTGGCCGTTGAGCCGTTGGGCCGGGGGCGGTTGGTCTCTGATTCATATCCATATACCACCATTGGCACATACCTACTTAATGGTTATGGTTTTAGTACTTTAGATGCGTAACAATCCTTGCTCTCGATGTCTAAGAAGCGATTGTGCCCAGTCCGTACGATGTGTTAGGAATTTCTCGTGATGCTGGTGACGAAGAAATTAAACAAGCATACAGAGAGCGGGTATTAGAATCACATCCAGATCACGGTGGGTCAAGAGCAGAGTTCAAACAAGTTCGACAAGCATACGAACAAATCACTCATCCAGAACAACGAGAAAACAAATCATATTTTACAAAAGATAACTTCAAAAATAATACAGCGGAATCGATACACCCTGAGATAGCCCACGTTGAATACCTTAACTACGAAATCCTTGATGACTATGGGTGGAGCATTAACGATGAATCACTCTTTGACAAAGCTAGTGAAGCGGATTTACATCCAGATGATTACGGGAGAATTGCAGTTACAAAAGACGAAACCCTCCTCGAAGCAGCAGAAAATCGGGGTTTCATCTGGCCGTATTCGTGCCGTGGAGGTGCTTGTGCCAACTGTGCAGTCTTAGTTGTTGATGGGCGGATGGATATCCCGGTGAGCAACATACTCCCAAAATCACTTCAAGAACAAGGATTCAGACTTTCCTGTGTCGGTGCGCCAATCACACAAGATATGAAAGTGATCTACAACGTCAAATATATCGATGTTCTTGAAGAACTACGACTTCCCCCGCGACATTTTGACGAGTGAATCAATCAATCCCACTAGAACATCCAGCTGCGCATATACAGACTCATTTACCGGTGGATGACTAAACAACATATATGACACTGATGGAAACGGAGTCAAGTACATGCGAAGAGTGTAATGAGGAGTACGATACCGCTCTTGACAAATTTGCAAAAGGCCCTGATGGACATTGTGCAAAATGTCGTAATGAAAAACTGAAAAATCAAGGGCCACCAACAACCGTCGCTGTCAGCGGTGAACGATGGTATGGAAAACTTGACCACGACATCAGAAACCTTGTTGAGTTTCACGGGCCACGAGGGGCGATTGCTGCACAGGTGTTCCGTGTGTATCCGTCTGCTCAAAAGGCAACTGTCCTGTTCAACGGAAAACAGAGACTCTTCTATCGTGGTGATTTCGAAGATCCAGCCTCTGGCGTTGAACTCGATCAAACCCCACGGTTCCCGGCGTGGCAAGAGAAACGGGAAGAAATTTTAGATGAATTGAACTAGTTGATGAACGGTTGGTTTTCCAATTTGCTTTTGGTTGGGCCAGCGACCTGAACACCTTTCGGGGTGAGTTGTGCCCCTGCATCTCCTCGTTTTACCCATCCGAGTTCTTCTGCATTGTCTAAGGCCTCATCAAACTGTTCGAAGAAGTGCTCGTTATCTTCTTCATAGACAAGCGTTGTGGGTGTGCCGTATTCTCTGTCAGGATCGTTGTCGTGGATAACAGACTGGTTGAATAGGTAGACACAGGCGGTAACTGCTGGGTCTTTGTTGAGGTCTTTGATTTCTTGCGTCTGGTCGAGAATCTCAATACTGCTACCATCCATATCTATGTCAGGCATCACCTGTTGCATACGCGTGAGCGTCTGGACGTACCGGTGAGCAGTCGCCCACGACATATCTGTTGCCTCAGCCAGTTCGTGTGTCGAAATTTCTTCACCTTCGTGATATGCGAGATACCATCCAATACGTTCTAACACGTCGACAGGGTCGGTTCGATCACTCATAGTTCTCATTCTAATGAGAATCGGTGGAGGTAAATAATTAGTGGTTAATGAGATTTTACACTTCAGATGCCTCTGTTAAACATAACAATAACCACAACTATTAAATGAGTGACAACCATCAACCAAGGTATGAGTTCGAATTACGCGGTTGATGAAAATCGAACTGGTCGAGTCAAAGTTCACAAAGATCACCCAGACGATCCTGCTTCCATTTGGGCTTCCTGTGATCTCCAGTCAAAAGAACGGATGAAAATTCTCACAGAAGCTGACAAAGTTATTGACACTGACGCAGTTCCTGCCCACAAGACGATTGGAACCGTAGATATTGACGGTGATGACATTGATTTCACCGCTGATGACAGTATTGTTGCTGACTACGGTTGGGACAACTGACAAAGGCATTAACCCATAGTATTATAATAGCAGATATTGACATTGTTCATATGCCTGAACAGCAACATCCCGATATGGAAGACGATGCAGAGAACTACGAATTGACTGCTGACGAACTGATTAATGGTGATGGTAACATTGTCAGAAGTGTTCAACAACGACTTCGAATGGAGCTAGAACACGGTAGTCATCTTAATGCGTCGTCCAAGCAGGCAGCCAATATGCTTGAGTTGTATATCAATCTCGATATTGTGAACTCTGAAAATGTGTACGTCAGGTCGACACGAAACGGAATTATGGTGAAAGTCTGGTGTAGAGATGGATCGCTTCGAACGCTTATCGATCTCAATAATCAAATCATCCGTGGACTGACTCGAAAAGCCCACATTGAACGTTTCCATTACGATACGACTGCCAAATACGATCTGCTTGAAATCGAAGAGTAGTCAGTATTTCGTCGGGCAGCATTTTTGAGAGTGGAAATTTTCCAGATATACACCCAGCAACCATTAACCAAAGGTATTAAGTATGCAACTGGTGTACGTAGGAGTGAGCAATGGAAGACACCCTCACTGCGGACAAGTACGAGTCCCTTATTGACGAAATGGTTGATAACGTACTCACAGAAATGCGTGAGCGGGCTGACATCCCGACTGACAACCTTGATGAGATGGATGCTGACAACCCCGGAATGCTCCAAGAAATTGAACACAGCGTCCTTTTCACGCCGTACAAAGCCTTCAACGACAAAAGCCTCGCTGCGTTCGAAGATGAAATGACCAATACGTTCGCCGGATCGATTCTTGACCACTCGACTGTTCACAACCCGGATGACCATTACGACACCTACCGCTGGAAGTCTTCGAACCACTTCTCGCGTGTGGCGATGAATCATCTGTACACAGAAGTAAGACAAAACGTCTTCAGTCACCTCCGCCGGCGTTTTTCAGAACAGAAAAGTAGCGAAACTGCGGCATAGGAGTTCTGATACCGTATGTTATCTGTCGATGATATTCGTGAAGCGGGGAGAGCAATTCGTCAACAGTATGGCTCTGATCTGCAAGGTTTGTGCCAAGACGTGAATGACGATTTTGGAAATCATCTCCACGATTATGGACTTCCTATTGAGAGAGATGTCTATGACATTGTTGAGGTAAGAATTGGGGAACAAGGTGAAGAACTTCACTACGTCTGTGGTGTTGATGGGTGTCACATCATGGGATACCCCGACGATAGTACGGTATACATTGATGCGGCTCTCACACAGTTCTCTACCGAAAATAGAGAAGAAGGACGTATTGATGCGGCTGTGGCTCCCCGTTCGGACATTCCAGATGTGGTTGTTGCTGGTGAAGACTCCAAATGGAGATCGGTGTACAAGTCACCTGATAATGTTCCGGGGGCAAAAATCACACCCAATACGCTAACCAATTCTCATCAGCAAACGTTCACTGAACTGGTTAACCGTATTATCAAGCAGGAAAATAATAACGTGGGTGAAACGTTCACAATTTCTTCTCGAATCACCATGTCTGTGATTGGAAAAGAACAGCCAAAGAGGGGTGAAGTAACGATTCGTATTGATCGAAGTTCGTTGCCACAAAGACATATTCCTGAAACGCCACAGTATGCTGAGGATCCACTCCGAGGACTTCACGATGATATCTGTGAAGCCTTAGACTCAATTCCTGTTGGTAGTTCTTGTTTGGAATGGGTTGATCGTGACCTGTATGGTGGGGTTTTGGTATTTGAAGGCGTTCTATCGGTAGAGTGAGTTGGTTATTTTCTTCAACTTGGAAGTATCTTCTTTGTAAAATTAACCACAGGTATTAACTTCATATGTGTTATTGGTCTTCGTATGGCATTCACCACTCAACCAAGTGTTGCACGTCGAACCGGAAACCGTTTTGAAGAGATTGTTGACCAGATCGAAGCAGAAGCAGACCAGCGTGGTATTACCGTGGAAGCTGAAAAGAACTCACATACTGACTATCGTCAGCCAAATGGTCAGGGACATTCGGTGACGATCTACGTTCGGCACCCGGGGACTGACGAGTCTCACGAACTTATCGAAGAGATGATGGAAAGTCACGGTCTGTCGGTTGAACGTGAATACGATGGAAGTGAGACACGCCACGGCCTAACGGTTACGCATCTCGGTTAACGGGCACCCCCATCGCGGATGTAAGTGAACATCATCGAAGTTCAGAAATCAGTTCTTCAGTTTCCAGAGTGACGTCTTCTGTATCCATTAGCTTCTGCATTCTGTGATCAAACTGTTGTTCAGTGATTTCTCCACGTGCATATTGTTCTTGGAGTTCACCAATTGGATCAGTTTCAACAGATTGAGTCGGGTTTATGCTTGTTATTCTCCACAAGATACCACCAATAATAGTAACAGTCAACACACCAAGAAGTGCGTATGGAGCCGTCTGGAAGGCCATTAAAAAGAGAACACCCAAAATAGCGGTGCAGCCGAATCCAATTAAACCCCCGAATATGACTATGAAAGTCACGTCCATCTCATCAAGCATATCGATTTTCTTGATAATAGCGTGTCTAATAGAGTCACTCGTCATACTGTACTGTATATTTCTCCACTATTGTCAACATACGGTTGGCAGCAGTTTAACCGGGTGATGTTTTTATAAGTATGTTGAGTTTTTTACATATGGAGGAGAAAAACGTTATTTTCGGGTATGGGAATCTCGTTAGCCCGTTAAGTCTTGCCGGTCGATGGAAGCATAGTGATGATATCGATGAAATCTACGACAGGGACATCAGACTCACAGATAGTTTTGACCGCAGTGCAATGGTGGACGCGTGGAATACTCTAACTGAAGAGTATGGTGTCCGGTCATATCCTGTACAGACTGACGGATTCAAACGTTTCTACGGGATTGAAAATCGCGGGGGTGGTATGTTAGAGGTACACCGTGAGCAAGGTGAATGGGTGAATGGAATGGTATATACTGGTCTTCCTGATGACCTGTATGATGCTGTAACGGCTTCTGAAACAGGGTATACACAAGAGACGATTCTTCTTTCAGAGTTTGAGTATTATGATGATATCCCTAAAGACCTCACAGTAGAAGCAACGATATATCTCCCAACAGAAGACCAGCCCCAAGATGGTATTTCACGACACCCAGTCTACCATGATAGTATTTTGACCGGATTTGTGTTCTTGATTATGGAGGAAGAATGGATTTTAGATGATGCAATCGAAGAGTTTGCACGAGACTTCCTATCGACAACGTATGAGTGGAACGAGGAAACAGAAACGTGGCAGAAACTAACAAGCGTTGACGGATATCAAGACTGGTATAGAATTGAAAATGTCGTAGAAAGCAGTATTGACTGTTACTGATCCATTTCCTCTCGACCACGTGCAAGCCAGTTGTTCTGCTCGAAATCAACACTTGCAGGCTCATCTGTGTTCGGTTGGAGTAGCGCAGGGAAGTCTGCACCATCTTCAAATTCAACTGCTCGACGAGTCCCTGCACCGTCAAAGTGTTCGAGAATATGCGAGGCTTCATATTGGTCTGGAAGGTGAGAAACTTCGTCCTCGCCTTCTATCCATTCGCCGTCTTCCCACTGTGCAATCGCTTTGTACTTGGTTTCGCCCGGGTCGCGTTGATAGATAATGATCATAAGGGTATTGTCAATATGTTTTGTCTATTGTTACTTAATACTTTTGCTTACTGTGCCTGTTCCCATCGTTCTCGAACAGAACCATCACGGAGTGCGTTAATATTTTTTCGAATGTTTTCTGCATACTCTCTATTGTGTTTTGCCGCAGATTGAACAACACGGTCAACCTCACTATCAGACATTGACTGTGCTCGTTGTTCAGCTCGAGAGAGCATCTGTTCTTTTACTTCTCGCCCACTTCCTACTCCAAGACTACTTGCAGTGTGTGAGAGCTCGTCAAGTACTCGATCAGGTTTGTTCTCATACCATCCTTTATTCCCGGTGAAATCACTATCCAATTCACCACTACTATGATCAAGGTCGTGCCAATGAAGATTACCAGAATTGTCAACCATTACGTTGTCAGGATGCGCATCAAAATTATCTACGATAATCTGTGTGGCAGCCTCATCATAGAACGTCTCAGAGTCTACACTCTCAATCTGGTCTGCTGTTGCTCGTGAAGCTTCTGTTGCGTTTGTCACTCCTTCAACAGCAACCCAACCATCAGAAGGATCGCCAACGTGTTCGGGGACTGATCCACCAAGTTCGGATGCCGCTTCAGCAGCTACCATTGTCCGTTCACCAAGCGATTGTTTCGCGCCACCATCACCATATTCAGTAACAAATGCAAGTCCCTCATCACCAACACTACTCGGATTGTGCCCCGGGATTTCGGCTACATACATATCATCAGCATTTACACCAGTCTTAGCAGCATACTCATTTAGTGACCCAGTTCGTTCAGCTTTCTCAGGTGTGAACTGTGTGAAGTCATACCCTTCAGTCCCTGCACTACTGGTACCGCCGGCTGACGCATATGTTTCAGCAGTACTTTCGAATGAGACATTGCCATCAACAATCGACTCAGCGGATTCTTGAATATTTGTTACAGCCGTATCCGACCATTGGTCTGATTCTTCAATTGTTCTTCCAAACGCTTCAAGATTCGCTACAGCGTCTTTATCTGAAACTTGGTACCGTTCTACTCCTTCTACAGTTCCATCAAGTTGCTTATCTGTTGCTTTTGAACTCCATTGTTCAAAGAGTTCAATTGCTGTAAGTTGGTCTTGAGTATCTGCTTCTTCAGGACTCCTGATAGCAGATAAAGTGTCGCCAAAGTCAGCTTCATCATTGCCAAACTGGAGCAGATCACGGGAACCGGAAACAACTTCGATGTCATCTTTGTTAACAATAAGACTGTCACCTTTAACGTGTAGTTCGGCTTCTTGTAATGATTCACTAGTTTGTACTACCATATCAGGTGCCAATGTGATATCGTTAACATCGACATCCTGCTTGAACCTGAACGTATTAGCGAAGTGGTCTGCTGTGGGTTCAGACATTGTGAGATTTTCCATCACAGAGCCGTTAATTTGGAGTTCATCAGCGTCAGGGTTTGCCAAGTATGACTCTAGTAGGTTGGTCTCATTTGTCCGTGAGTTCATTCCTCGGTGAAGTGTGACTTTGTCGTCTTCATCCGCTATATGCTCTTTGGCAAACGCCCGGGAAATGCGTGTGAGGTCATTAAATACAGCCGCAGTCCCATCATTTACTTTGGCCATATCTACTTCAGCATCAGAGATGTCCCTGATATCCGCGTCTATTCCTTGACTTTCCTTCGCAATCGCTTCTAAAGTCATTCCTGCTTCTCCGTCGCTTTTTCTCTTCCACCTGTCAATGAGCATTATAACGTCTTCGACGTCCTTCTCATCGTGGTGCTCCTCCATCATTTCCCCAATCTCTTGTTGGGTCATGTCCAGAACGGGATACTGTGTCTCGTCCTCCATAACCCCACCATTCGGAGTTTGCTCTCGAACATCACTGAGATCAATGCCAAACTCTTCCTCAATAACGCGTGGGTCTGATGGGTCAAGATCGTCCGTATCTACTTGTGAATCCTTCCCCGAAGAATCGTGCTTGACAATTTTATTCGCATCATCTGGATCGATTACCTCGTCATCCTCAAAAGCAACATACACCTCAATACTCCCATCGTCATTCACCTCTTTGACTGTTGCCTGTACTTCCTCTCCATCTTTCTCAATGACAAGGTTATCACCTTCTTGAACATCATACTCTTCGCCATCTTCCCCGATTATTGAATCTAACTCTGTTTGTACACCGTCAACTGCTCGATTATCATACTCTGTCTGCTGGACAGACGCAGCCGTTCTTCCTGAATCTGACCCTCCTTTCCCGGAGAATTG
>SL_4KL_010_BRINEDRAFT_10000104_pt1 | contig 35681 bp, 39 predicted proteins | sample SodLak_010_BRINE_2_FD_10664 | JGI IMG/M metagenome (IMG submission 10664) | reverse complement strand
TTCTTGCCGCGCTCGGTCGCGATCGAGTCGATCTCGTCGAAGAACACGATCGTCGGCGCGTTCTCGCGGGCCTTGCTGAACACCTCGCGGACGCCCTTCTCAGATTCGCCCACGAACTTGTTCAACAGCTCAGGCCCCTTGATCGAGATGAAGTTCGACTCCGCCTCGTTGGCAACGGCCTTCGCGAGCAGGGTCTTCCCCGTGCCCGGCGGGCCGTACATCAGGACGCCCTTCGCGGCCTGCATATCGAGCTCCTCGAACACCTCGGGGTACTCCAGCGGCCACTGGATCGTCTCGCGGAGGCGTTCTTTGGTGTCTTCTAACCCGCCGACCTGATCCCAGGTGATGTCGGGGACCTCGACGAACACCTCCCGCAGTGCAGAGGGTTCGATCCCTTTCATCGCCTCCTTGAAATCGTTCTCGGTGACTTGGATGCTGTTCAGCACGTCGGCGTCGATCTCGTCGCTCTCTAAGTCGAGCTCCGGGCGAATGCGCCGTAGCGCGTGCATCGCGGACTCCTTCGCGAGCGATTCGAGGTCGGCCCCGACGAAGCCGTGAGTGTTCTCGGCGTACTCGTCCAAGTCGATCCCCTCCACCAGTGGCATGTTCCGCGTGTGGACCTGCAGGATCTCCTTGCGGCCGTCGCGGTCGGGGACGCCGACCTCGATTTCCCGGTCGAAGCGCCCGCCGCGCCGGAGTGCGGGATCGATTGCGTCGACGCGGTTGGTCGCGCCGATGACGACGACCTCACCGCGGTCTTCCAAGCCGTCCATCAGCGAGAGCAGCTGGGCCACGACGCGGCGCTCCACGTCGCCGCCGGCCTCCTCGCGTTTGGGTGCGATCGAGTCGAGCTCGTCCATGAACACGATCGCAGGGGCCTCCTCAGTGGCCGCTTCGAACACCTCACGGAGCTGCTCTTCGGACTCGCCGTAGTACTTCGACATGATCTCCGGACCGGAGATCGTGTGGAAGCTGGCGTCGATCTCGTTGGCGACCGCCTTGGCGATCAGCGTCTTTCCGGTTCCCGGCGGACCGTGGAGCAGCACGCCCTGCGGCGGGTCGATCCCGAGGCGCTTGAACAGCTCCGGATGCCGCATCGGTAGTTCGATCATCTCGCGGACCTGCTCGAGCTCGTCGTCGAGCCCGCCGATGTCCTCGTAGGTGACGTCCGGGGCTCCCTCTCCGTCGCCCGCTCCGCCGGAGCTCGCACCGCTAACTATCTCTTCCGCGGGCTTCTCGGAGACCGTGATCTCCGTCGCGTCGGTGACGACGACCGTCCCCGACGGTGCGGTCTCAGCGATCTTTACCGGGACGGCCTGTCCCTGTCCGCCGCCCATGAGACCGAATCCGAACGGAACGCGGATAGTCTGTCCCTGGGTGATCGGTTGGCCGGCAAGCTTGTCGCGGAGGAACCGTCCGACGTCGCCGCGCACGCCGAGCCGCTGAGGGAGTGCGATGGTGACCCGGTCTGCCGGGTTCACTTCGACGGCGTCGATCGTCACCTTATCGTCGATGCCGACGCTCGCCTCTTGGCGGAGCTTCCCGTCGATACGGATGACACCACTGCCGTCGTCTTCAGGGTAACCGGGCCAAACGCGGGCGATCGCGGCACCGTCGGCTCCCTCGACGCGAATGAAATCCCCGCCCGAGAGATCGAGCTCGTCGGCCGCGACGCGGTCGATCGCCGCGAGGCGGCGACCGGCGTCCTTCTGTTTTAACGGTCGAACGGTGAGTTTCATCGCTGTCCCTCGATGGTGATGACGCCGTTCTCGATCACGACGCTGTCGGCCGATCCGGGGAGATCGAACTCCGATTCGATCGGTTCGCCGTCGCCTTCGATCACGACGATCGCGGTGTCGCCGATGGTGTCGACGCTCGCGTTCTCGGCGTCGGCGCCCAGATCGGCGGCGACGATCCACCCGTCTTCGTACTCGTACTGGCGCAGCAACGCGCCGTCGCCAGCTGATCGGGTCTGTTTGAGAGTCATGCTAACTATAAGTTAGGCGTCAAAGTACTTAAACACATCGCACAAAATCGCATGACGTGAGTATACGTGAAAATAGCGGTAGTGTTGCGGTTCAGGCCGATATGGGTTCGGTTCATCCCCGGTTGACGTTCGATTCGGTGCCCGAGTCGGCGACTCCTTCTGAGTGAGGGACCGCTCTCGGTCACCGCCGGGCGTTTATCACTCGTGCGCGGGAGATCGATTCATGGAACGGGTCACCCACGACGGCCGTGACACCGCGTATCGGATCTCCGACCGGGACGGCGACGGGGCGACGGTCTGCTGTATCCACGGCAGCGGCGGCAGCAGGGATATCTGGAAGGCCCAGGCGCGTGTGAGCGATCGCTTTCCGGTCGTCGCACTCGATCTGTCCGGACACGGCGACAGCGACGACGTCGACGCGCCCGCAGGCCCGGCGACGCTCGACGCCTACGCGGACGATGTCGTCGCCGTCGCGGAGGCGACAGACGCAGCCGTTCTCTGTGGTAACTCGCTGGGCGGAGCCGTGGCGCTGTGGGTCGCGCTCGAGCGCGAGATCGCGCTCGACGGGCTCGTATTCGCGGGAACGGGCGCGAAGCTCACGGTGACGGTGGAGCTGTTAGACGCGCTCGCGACCGACTTCGAACGGGCGATCGATCTCTTGCACGAGGCGGACCGGCTGTTCCACGACGCGCCGCCGGAGTACGCCGAGCTGTCCCGAGCGGGGATGCGCGACTGCGGCCGCGCCGTCACCGAGCGTGACTTCCGGACGTGTCACGCGTTCGATGTCCGCGATCGGCTCGGCGAGATATCGATCCCGGCGCTCGCGGTCGTCGGGGAGCACGACACGCTCACGCCGGCGGCGTACCACGACTACCTCGCTACGCAGATCGACGGCTGCGAGCGCGCGAGCGTCGAGGCTGCCGCTCACCTCGCAATGCTCGAACAGCCGGTTGCGTTTAACGCCGCACTCATGGCGTTTCTCCGACGAATCGACAGCTGCGGGGCTGATAACCGTGAGGCAGATGATTACAGATGAACAGTTAAATTACATATGAGCAGTTACGCATTCTTTTAACGCGTAGAATCGAGAGAGTCCGCGGGTGACGCCCGAGAATCGGGCGTCTGTACGGTTCAAAACAGCAGCTCAAAGCGGTCGAAGACGAGACGTTGGTACGGTACCGCTCGACGGTCCGCGTCGGTTGGCTCTGGATCCGTGATATTGTCGGTACTCACCTCGTGTTACACAATAACACGCATTAGTATATAAATTGTTCGTCGGTGTCCCACGGGACGAACGGCATCCTTTTATCCTGATGTGGTAGATCAACCGACGATGACTGCCGAGGGCCAACCCGAAGCGTCCGACGGGCCACGCCGGTCGGACACCGGGAGCTCCGCCCCACCGAGTACCGACGGTTCCGGGTACGATCCAACGAACCCCTCTCACGGACCAGCAGAACCGGACATCGACGACCTACTCCGGAAACTGGATCGGTTGAAAGAGACCGTCGACGACCCGAACGAACGTGAGAAGGTCCGGCAGACGATCTCGCTCGTCGAACGGATGCCCGGAAGCAAAGCGTTCACGAAGCGAATCAGCAAGTACACGACTCGAGACATCGCCGAGTCGTTCGTCGGCGGGATTTTGCTGTCGCTCCCGCTGTTAGTCGAGGACGGCGTCTTCGATATCGCCGAGTGGCTGGCCGGCACGCTCGTCGTCGGCCTCCCAGTATTTCTCATTGCGAACGTCCTCTTCGTCCTCGTTATGACGTGGGGGCTGCTGTACTTCGCGGACTTCCGTGACCTGCAGGATCCGAACCCGATCTTCGGATTTCTCCCGCGGCGACTGGTCGCGGTGTTGACCATCTCGTTTCTCGTCTCCGTCGGCACGATGACCCTCTGGGGGCGGCTCTTCGAGGGCAGTCCGACGGCGGTCGAGGCGTTCAGTCGGGTGACGGTCATCTGGGCCGCCGCCGCGTTCGGCGCCGCATTGGGAGATATCCTTCCCGGGGAGTCGAGTGGCCAGGACGTGAACGAGCGTATCGACGAAATAAACGAGTCCCGCCGTCAGGAGTGAGAGGCTCCGCCGGGACGCGTTCGTAGTACCACAGGTTTTTCGCCGCGGCGACCCTACCAGCATCTATGTCAGCCCTACGTGAGGCAATCCGGGACCTCCCGGATGCGGTGTTCGCGGATCTGCTCGAATCCGACGACGGATATGTGCTCGTCGTCGACCTCCCTGGTGCGAGCCCGGAGACGACCGAGGTGCTCGCCGAGGACGGCCGGATCGTCATCGAAGGACGCCGTGAAAAGGGCGTCCCGGACGGGTTCCGCTACGTTCGGGAAGACCGCCCGCTGTTCCTTGACGCCGAGCTTCCACTCCCGTCCGATGCCGATGGTAGCGGCGCGGACGCAGAGATGGATCGCGGCGTCCTCGAAGTGACGATCCCCAAGCGGACCGGCGACGGCTCCCGTACGATTCCGATCGACGAGGGCGAGGTGGATGCAGTCGACGACACGGAGACTGACGACACTGGTGCCGCCGACAACTCCAACGAGGACGACGCCTGACGGGTGGTGACGCTGGTTAATCTCCGTGCATACTGGCGATTTTTTGTGGTCATGCGGCAGTTCTCGCCGCTGATTGTCGCCTACTGGCGAGACCGGAAACGGTTCTTGTTATTCGGTCGGAGCCGCGAGGTCGACGCGGAGACCCAGCGCGAGCGCGCTGCGATCCTCCTCGACATCCTGCTCACGCTCGGGCCGACCTTTATCAAGCTCGGACAGCTCCTCTCGACGCGGCCCGATATCCTTCCCCCGGCGTATATCGACGTGTTAGAGGGGCTTCAAGACGATGTTCCGCCCGCTCCGTGGGAAGAGTCCCAAATCGTCCTCGAAGGCGAACTCGGTCCCGTCGACGAGACGTTCGACGATTTCGACCGGGAGCCGATAAGCGGCGCCAGCCTCGGCCAAGTGTACACAGCCCGGTACGAGGGTGACGCAGTGGCCGTGAAAGTCCGGCGACCCGGTATCGAGACGCTCGTCGAGGCCGATCTCAGGACGATCCGCTGGTCGATCCCCCTTGTCAAACGATTCACCGGGAGCGGGCGTGCGTTCTCCCTGGAGAACCTGGCCGATGAGTTCGCAAAGACGATCCGCGAGGAGATGGACTACGGTCGCGAGCGCGAGATGCTCGAAGAGATTCGTACCAACTTCGAGGACAACGACCGGATCCGGATTCCGACCGCTTACGAAGCAGTCTCCGGTCCTCGCGTGCTCACGATGGAGTACGTCCCCGGAACGAAGATCAACCACCTCGATGAGCTCGACGACGCCGGACACGACCGAACGGCCATCGCGGAGACCCTCCAAGAGGTGTATCTCCAGATGATCATCGAGGACGGCGTGTTCCACGCTGACCCGCATCCGGGAAACCTCGCCGTCGACGACGACGGCGCCGTGATCTTCTACGACTTCGGGATGGCCGGCCGCGTCGACCCGTTTATTCAGGAGAAGATCGTCGACTTCTACGTCGCCGTCGCTCGCCAGGATATCGACGCGATCTTAGACACGCTGATAGCGATGGGGACACTTTCGCCGGAGGCCGACCGCGAGGTGATGGGTAACGTGATGGAGCTCGCCATCGCGGACGCCAGCGGCGAAGACATCGAGCAGTATCAGGTGAACCAGATCATCGAACAGGTGGAGTCGACCATCTACGAGTTCCCGCTCCGACTCCCACCGAACCTCGCGCTCGTGTTGCGCGTCGCCACCGTCGTCGAGGGAGTCTGCGTCACGCTTGACCCCGAGTTCGATTTCATCTCGACGGCGACGGAGTACCTGAAGGCGGAAGGCTACTACGAGCGAACCGCCAAAAACCTCGCCGAAGACGCCGGTCGACAGGCCCAGCGCACCGCTGAGGCGCTGTTCACCGTTCCCCCGAAAGCAGACGACTTCCTCGAGCGGGCAAACCGAGGAAACCTCCACGTCGATGTCACAATCGAAGACGACACCAACGTCCTCGATAAGCTCGCGATGCGAATTGCGTACTCGGTGCTGCTCGCCGTCGGCGTCCTCTCGGCGACGATTCTCTACTCGTTTGCGAACGAGTGGCGTCTCGCTGCGGTCGTGCTCCTCTTGGCAGCCCCGCTCGCGATCGCGTTATACCGATCGTTCCGCGAAAAAAGGGGTATTCGGGCTCGGCCGCAGTTCACCAGACAGGGGATGAAGAAGCGCCGCGAGGACTGACGACCTCTATCACGAGCTGACGACCTCTATCGGGACGAAGAGGAAACAGAGCGCACCCAGCGCAAACGTACCGAGCCCGACCGCGATACGCGGCCAGCCCAGCCGCTCCTCGTCGGTGGGGTTCGCCGGGCCGTTAAAGGCGATCACCATCGCGAACACTCCCCAGAACGCCCACAGACCGACGGATTCGTTGAGTCCGAGCCCGCGCCAGAAGTAGAGGTAGGCGGCCAGCGAGAACAGCAACCCGGGAACGAGCGCTGCGACCGTCTCCTGTCGCGGGCCGAGCATCGCGCGAACCATGTGACCCCCGTCCAGCTGACCGACCGGGAGCAGGTTGAGCAGGGTGAAGAACATCCCGACCCACCCTCCGATAACGACCGGGTGAGCGGTGAGGTTCGGGTCCTCGTATCCCGTCGGTTGGCCAATGAAGTCGGCGATAAGCCCTAACAGCGGTGGGTTGTTAAACCGAATCACCGTGCCGCCGGACGAGCTCGCGAGCTCCGCCGGCACGCGAACCGGATCGAGCGAGAGCCCGATCACGGTAACGATCACGGTCGCGACGAGCCCGGCTATCGGCCCCGCCGCTCCGATGTCGAACAGCGCCTTCCGCGACGGCATCCGCCCGCGCATGCGGATCACGGCGCCGAGCGTCCCGAACGGGAAGACGAACGGGATAACGTACGGGAGCGAGACGTCGACGCCGTGATATCGTCCGACGACGTAGTGGCCCAGCTCGTGGACCATCAACACCCCGAGGACGGCTGCCGTGAACGGCCACGCCTGCAACAGCGTTAGGGGATTCGCACGGATCTCGGCCATCGGGACGTAGTACCAACCGTACGCGCCGACGAACAGCGTAGAGACGACCGTCGCAAGGAACATGCCGATGTTGACCCACGGGATCCCACCGTTTTTGCGGCCGAGCGGCGTCGCGACCACGACGTGCCCGCTGCCCACCGTTTCGAGGTCAACATCGTATCCCGCCTCCCGGAACGGCGGGACCAGCTTCCGCAACAGCGTCCGCTCCGGGACGTACGACTCTCCGACGTACCGAACGCGTCCGTTCTCTCGGCGGACGTCGTCGATCCGGAAGAACGTCTGCAACGGTTCGGGACGGGGGACGTCGGTCGTGTCCGACGCCGCCCCGTCCTCGTGCTCTGACATCAACGGTGGTAACTGGTCGGCGAGTATAAACCCCGCGTCGCGCGAACCGCTCGATACCGGTTGCTCAGTCGGTTAGCGTATCGCGCTGTAAACGGCTGAGGTGGTGACGAGAAGGGACCTTCGGACCGTCGGTGTCAGCGGGGCCGCAAGCGGGGCGTACGGGGACGCGCGGGAGCGCGCGATTGTCGGTGTTCGCGTGTCACTGCGGTGCGAATGACCTGAGGTCTCAGGCGGGTTCGATGCGCCACGTGGTCGCGCCCGTGTACGACCACTTCTCGACGGTGAGTTCCGTAGCGGAGTCGCGGAGTTTCACCATCAGCGCGCCGATCTCCTTCGGCGAGAGGTCGACGTCGTCGGCGATGAACTTCCCTTTGAAGTACATCTCACCTTCCTCGGCGCGGTCGAGCAGGTACCGCTTCAGCCGCTCTTCTTTGCTGAGGTCGTCGGTCGGGTTCGCGTCTGTGGAGGGGTTTGCAGTCGCGCTCATAGTGCACTCTCCGCTTGTTGCCGGATGGTGTTATAAAGGACAGACCGTTGGACGGTGTTCAGGGGCTTTTACATTTTCAGCCGGTCTAAAAGGTGTCTGACGAACCGTTCATAACAGTTTCAAAATAGCTTAGACATTTTATACTCTCTTTTGAGCCCCTAATTAGCTTCCGAAACACCGTCTGACAGATCACTCGTTATCAACGTCGATCGTGGCGGTAATGCGGCAGTATGTTCCGGCACATTGCGGAGGAGCCGCTTGCCCGCGTGCTGTTGCAGTTGGTTACTCCCGATGGTGGACCCAGAATTCCTCAGCCTCCGTGGTCTCTTTTTTGAATATCGGCACCTCGTCTTTTAGCCGATCGATCCCGTCTTCGACGGTCCGGAACGCTTCTCGTCGATGGCCGGCGAGAACGACGACGAACACGATGTCCTCGCCAGCCTCGATGACGCCGGTCCGGTGGTGCATCCGGACTTCGAACACTCCCTCACGGTCCGTGAGCTCCGCCGCGATTGCGTCCATCCGATCCGCAGCGACTCCCTCGTACTTCTCGAATGCGAGGTGAGTCGTCTGGTCGTCGTCGGGGGCGTCTCGTGCGCGGACGCGTCCGGTGAACGTCGCGATGGCACCGGCTCGGTCGGCGTGGGGAGACGCTTCGACTCGCCGTACGAGCGTCTCCCGTGTGATCCACGGCTCCGCGGCGTCGAGGTCCGTGACGAGTGCGTCGAGGTCGATATCGCGGGGTGACGCTCCCGTTGTGAGTACCGTTCCGGGGACGTCGTCGCGCGGGCCCGCGTTGTCACTGAGTAGCACAACCGGCACACGGAGGCGCGACTCTCCGACGGCGACGAGATAGTCGTGATCGGGCGCGAGCCTATCGAGGATGTCGTCGACTCCGCCGACGGTACCGCTTCCGGTCCACGCTCCGTCTCCAGCGAGCGAAATGGTGGTTTTCGTGTCAGCGGCGACTGTCGTCGTCGCCTCCGAGGCCGTGGCCCCGCCGTCTGCGGCCCCTTGTGCACACTCGACGACTGCGACCCGTCCGTCGAGCCTCTCAACGAGGTCCCCCGCCAACGCAGTCGCGTCCGGCCCCACGATCGATATCGGTTGCATACCCGAGGGCGGGGTGCGAGCGGCTTAGGCGTTTCCCGGCGCTCGGATCGTCCGCACCCCCACGCCGTGAGGCTCCGTCCGGCGCGTCCGGGCTTGATAATCCTTAAGAGCGCGACAGCGGTATTCGACGGTAATGAGAGTCGTCGTTTCTATCGGCGGGAGCGTGCTCGCGCCCGATCTCGACCCGGAGCGGGTGGCCGCGTACGCCGAGGCGATCGAGCGGTTGGCCGTCGACGGCTGTGAGGTCGGCGTCGTCGTCGGCGGCGGCGGCGTTGCGCGCGAATACATCGAGACGGCGCGCGAACTCGGCGCCAACGAAGTCGAACTCGACCAGCTTGGCATCGGGACGACCCGGCTCAACGCCCGGCTGCTGATCGCCGCGCTCGGCAACCACGCAAATCTCTCCCCGGCGACGGAGTACGACGAGGCCGCCGAGGCCCTCCGACGCGGCGAGGCATCGGTGATGGGTGGCGTCACCCCCGGGCAGACGACGGACGCAGTCGCCGCCGCTTTCGCCGAGTCGGTCGGCGCCGACCTGCTCGTGTACGCGACGAGCGCCGATGGCGTGTACGAAGCCGACCCCAACGTCGACCCCGACGCGACCCAGTTCGAGACGCTCACTCCGGCAGAGCTCGTCGACGTCGTGCTTCCCATGAGCCGGAACGCGGGTGCGTCCGCCCCGGTTGACCTCTTCGCGGCCAAGCTTATCGACCGCGCGGGGATCCGCGCTATCGTTCTCGACGGCACGGACCCGAGCGCCGTTGTCGATGCTGTGTTGCGGGGCGATCATACCGGTACCGACGTGATCCCCACGGGGAGCGACGAGCCGAACCACTGGGCGGAGACGACGGAGGAGGTATGAGCGACGAGATGGATGCCGACAGTGACTCCCCGCACATTCTGTCGGCACAGTCCGAGACAGACAGCGATCGATCCGGTTCTGAGGAGTCGTACCGCGCCTTTTGGGCCGACGCCGTCGCCGACGAGATCGAGGCCCGCGACCCGGACGAGCCGATCGTCATCAAAGGCGGCGTCTCTCCCTCCGGCGTCGCGCATCTCGGCAACTTCAACGAGATCATGCGCGGCTACTTCGTCGCCGCGGTGCTCCGTGAGCGCGGTCACGAGGTCCGTCAGGTGTTCACTTCCGACGACAAGGACCCGCTCAGGAAGATCCCCCGAAAGCTGGCGAACGCCGACGGCGAGATTGTCGGCCTCGGGGACGTCGACGCGGGCGCACTCGGCCGAAACCTCGGGAAGCCGTACACGTCGATCCCGGACCCGTTCGGCGAGCGGGAGTCGTACGCCGCCCACTTCGCCGCCCTGTTGAAGGCCGACGCCGATCGGTTGGAGATTCCAGTCGAAATGGTGTCGAACACGGAGCTGTACGCCGACGGCGAGTTCGACGACGTGACGAAGACCGTGCTCTCCGATCTGGACGGTGTCCGCGAGGTGCTCTCGGCGTATCAAGACAAGATCGACGACGACTACGTTCCCTTCAATCCGGTCTGTGCGGAGTGCGGGAAGATAACGGAGACGGTCACGTCCGTCGACGTGGCGGCCGAGACCGTCGACTACGTCTGTACCGATATGGACGTCGGCGACAACACCATCGAGGGCTGTGGCCACGAGGGAACCGCGACGTTCCGTGAGGGGAAGCTTCCGTGGCGCCTGGAGTGGCCCGGCCAGTGGAAAATCCTCGATGTCGACTTCGAGCCGTTCGGGAAAGACCACGCAGAGGGGTCGTGGCCGTCGGGCGTCGACGTCGCACGGAACGTCTTCGGTATCGAGCCGCCGGTGCCGATGGTGTACGAGTGGTTCACGCTCAACGGGGAGCCGCTCTCCTCGTCCGCGGGCAACATCGTCACCGTCCCGGAGCTGTTGGAGCTGTTAGAGCCTGACGTCCTGCGTTACTTCTTTGCGCTCCACCCGAAGAAGGCACGAGACCTCGACATCGAACGGCTCGACCAGCTCGTCGACCGTTTTGACCGTTTCGAACGGGCGTATTTCGGCGAGGTCGACGACGAGGGGCTCACCGCCTTCGCCGAGCGCGCCTACCCCTTTGTCGTCGGACGTGTCGACGACCCGCCGGACAAAAAGCCGGTTCGGCTCCCGTACACGTTTGCGGCGGTCCTCGGCATGGTCGACGATACCGAGTTTCGAGAGCGACTCGCCAGCGACGAGGGGCACATCCCGGAGGACGCCTCGGACGAGGTCATCGGGGCGGCGCTCGCTCGCATCGAAAAAGCGAGACGCTGGGCCGAGCGGACCGAAAACGAGTATGACTACCGGCTGCAGACGGAGCTCCCGGAGACCGAGTTCGACGACGACGTCGCGGCCGCGCTCGATGAGTTGGCTGACTTCGTCGCCGCGGGCCACGACGGCGAGGCGATTCAGGCGGAGATGTACGAGGCGGCCCGCGAACACGACGTTGCGGTCGGCGACTTCTTCGCGGCCGGCTATCGGCTCTTCTTCGACGACACGCAGGGACCGCGACTCGGTGAGTTCCTCGGCGAACTGGAGCGCGATTACGTCGTGGCACGACTTCGTCGAGAGGCGTAGATGACGGAGGATCGCTCGCTTGACGAGTTCGCGGGGTCGGACACGGCCGAAAGCGACGGGACCGACGGCGAGGCCGTCGACGGTACGGTCGACAGCGCCGCCGTCGACGGCGACGACGCGTCATCAGCCGGAGACGAGATCGCCGGCGTTGAGGAGACAAGACCCACGTCGACGTGGACTACCACAGGTGCCGACTGCGAGCGATGTGGCGAGACCGGGACCCGCCGCTGGCGCGATGGTGACTCCCTCGTCTGTATCGACTGTAAGGAGTGGTAGCCTCGATCAAATTTAATACGTCTCGCGTGAGTCGTTAGTTACGACTCGATCTGACTGAGGTTAATATAATTGAAAATGAAATTTGATTTGAATCGCCTCTGTGACCGATCGCCACGGGCTCTCACGCTCGGGTATTTTTGTTTCGGGATGCTGTTCGTCTTCGTGGCCGAACTCGTGTTCGCGTTCGCTCTCGGCTCTCTCGCAGGATGGATGCCCAGCCGACTCGCGATCGGCTGGGCGTTTGTCGTGGCCTCCTCGCTGTTTCTCTACGGACTGGTCTCCGGCCATCGTCAGCAAACGGAGGCTGCCCGTCAGGAACTAGAAACTTCGAACCAGCAGCTCCAAGTGTTGAGCCGGGTGTTCCGTCACAACATCCGCAACGATCTCAACGTCATTCAAGGATACACCGACCTCCTGACCGACCGCATCGACGACGAGCGCAGTCAGGAGTGTTTAGAGACGATCCGCCAGACAACGGATGACGTCGTCGCTATCAGCGAGAAACTACGTATTATCGAGGACGCGTCACCGGAGCCACCGACAACCCGAATCGATCTCGTGGAAACGGTCCGAGCGGCGGCAAACGGGGTCGACGACCGCGACGTCACCGTCACGATGGCGACGCCGCCGGAGGCGTGGATCCTCGCGGACCGATCTGTCGAGTATCCGATTCGAGAGGTGTTCGAAAACGCCGTCACCCACAACAGTGGAACGACGTGCCGGATCCACGCCGGAATCGAAGCGAACGGCACGACGACTTGTCTGGAGGTCCGCGACAACGGGCCAGGGATTCCAGAAGACGAGCGGGCGGTGTTACGCGCCGAAGAGGAGACACCGCTGTCACACGCAAGCAGCATCGGACTGTGGCTCGTCAAGTGGATGTGCGAGACGCAGGGCGGGACGGTAGGGTTCGAGACGAGCGACGACGGAACGACGGTTCGGCTTCGGTTCGAGTCGGCGAACGGTGTCGCCTCGCAGTTACAATCAGATACGAAAATGGAACAGGAGGCGGAGTCGAAACGCGCTGCGAGGCACAGACGTGTCGCAGAGACGCGGGCAGGGCGAGAACCGAACTCCCTCGACTAATCGCTACTAATCGAGCTCTGTGATCGTTACCGCGTGTACCGCGCCGCAGTTCCCGCATTCGACATGGACCCCGCGGCTCGCCTGTCCGCGCGTGAACTCGGAGATCTCCTCCGAACACGAACACTCGAACTGAACTCTCATTATCCACTCTTCGTCGTTCCTGTACTTAAAAGAACCTGTCTGAGAATCGTCGTTGAGAACTCCCGTCAGACAGTCGGTCGTTGGCGACGCCGAACCGACTACCGGAGCGACTCAGTCGTCGTCGACGATCACTTCGACGGGACCGTCATCATCGGTCGCATCACCGGTCTCACTGCCGCTGTCTGCTCCGGTAGCTGCACCGGACTGCTGCTGTTGGTAGTAGAGCCCGCCGGCGACGGCGAGAACGACCCACGACCGCCAGTTGGCGAGGTTAAGCGTGTAGCCGATGCCGAACGGTTTCTCCACGAGCATCCCCTTGCCGGGTTGCCAGTACGACGAGAGCAGCCGACCGAGGCTCGGCCGCTCGAAGTTGTACGGAATCCCGAGAATCTCTCCCGATGACGGTTTCTCTGTCATACTCGTATATCACTGGCCAGGGATATAAATCGTGGCGCAACGTACGAGCCAGCGCTTCGCTTCCGTCACTGATACCGTCCGCGCCCCTCCACGTCCCGGAGCCGCTCGAGAACGGCTCCGTCGCCGGTGGCGTCGTATCCGGATTCGAACGCTTCGATCAGCGGGACCGGATCCGCCGCAGTCGCTCGAATCGACCCCTCGAATACGTGGAGGTCCATCGCGTGATCCTCGACGTGACCGGTGTGATAGCCGAGCCCGAAGTCGATGAGCGTCGTTTGTGGCGTGTCAGCTGCCGAACCGGCCGCGTGTTCCCCGCCGATTCGAACGTTTCGCGTCGTCGGGTCCCCGTGAACGATCCCGACCTCGTGGAGCCGCGCAAGGTGCCGACCGACCGACGCCGTCAACTCCGCGGCGAGGTCGGCGGCGAGGTCTCGGTCGCCGATGTGTTGGATCGTTAGCGTCGCGTTTGGCACGTCGACGTCGTACACCAGCGGAGTCGGGACACCCGCTCGCCGCGCCTCGCTCGTCAGGCGCGCCTCCGCGACGGTCCGATCCCGCCGAAGCGTCCGGTCCAGCTCGGGATGGCGGTACGGCTTCGAGACGCGGCGTTTGATGACGTGAGGGGTGCGTCCGTCGGTAACGACCTCGACAGTCGCTTCCGCCCCCTGATGCTCGACGCTCTCGTCAGCGGGGGGCTCTCGGTCGGTGCTCCCGACAGGAGTCGACTCGGTGCCGTCGTCGACGCGCGCGAGCGAGACCGACTCCCCGTCGCGCCACGTCACCGGCACCTGATCCGGACGGAAGTTCGGATCGATCGCCGACTCGCTGATCGGGACCGTATCGCCTGCTCGCGCCATCTTCTCGCCCAACACGGCTATCATTCCCGCGTTGTCGCGGAGGAATCGCGGCTCCGGTGCGAAAAACGCCGCACCGCGGTCGTCACACATCATCCGCAACATCTCTCGGAGCCGGTCATTTTGGGCGACGCCCCCGCCCAACACGAGTTCGTCCGCACCCGTTAGCGACAGGGCCCGCTCGGCGACCTCGGTCAGCACCGCGAAGATGTGCTCCTGAAGCGCGAAGCAGATCTGTTCAGCCGGAGCTCCGGCATCGAACGCGTCGTTGGCAGCGGAGCTGATCCCTGAAAAAGAGAAATCCATCCCTTTCACCACGTACGGGAGATCAAGGAGGTCGTCGGGGTCGGCTTTCGCCGCCGCAGCTTCCACTTTCGGTCCGCCGGGATGGTTCCAGCCGACGTGGCGGGTGAACTTATCGATCGCGTTGCCGACGCCCGCGTCCATCGTCTCGCCGAGCACACGGTATCGCCCGTCATGATAGCCGAGAAGGTGGGCGTTCGCTCCCGAGGCGTTCAGACACACCGGGTTTTCGAACCCCGAGCGATGCCGCCCAATCTCGAGGTGTGCAACCATATGGTTGACGCCGACGAGCGGCACGTCAAGCGTTCCTGCGAGCGCGCGCGCGGCTGTCCCGACGGTGCGGAGACAGGGGCCAAGCCCCGGTCCGCGAGAAAACGCGACGGCATCGATCGAATTCGAGCCGTGTTCCCGTTCCGCGGCGGTCAGTATCGTGTCGACAACCTCGGGAATCGCCTCTGACATGTGCTCGGCCGCCTCGCGCGGGTGAATACCGCCGCTGTCCGGCTCATAGGCGTTCGACTCGATGAGAACGGAGTCCGTTTCGGCGTCGTACAGCGCTGCGCTTGCACACCACGCGGTTCCCTCGATGCCGAGAACGAGCATTCAGCAGCGCCGTTAGGCTTCCTCGGCGTCCGCGTCGCCTTCACCGCCGATCTTGTTGCGTTCGAGCATGTACGCCTGTTCGACGTCCAGTGCGTCTGCGGCCGAGTCGTACACCTTCGCGTAGCCCATCGTCTTGCGCATGCCGAACTTCGTGTTCAGCTCGTGGACAACGACTTCTTCTGAGTCTTTGTCCAGCTTGGCCGCAAGCGAGTCACGGACCGACAGCCGGGAGGGGGTCGCCTCGTCGTGAGTCGTCTCGAAACGGATGTCCGTGCGGTGCAACATCGGGTTCTCCTCTTCGGAGATGATATCGACGTCCATGGTTCAGTTACGTGTATATCCCCTCGAAAGCTGTAAAAGGATTTCGAAGCGGGGGTGTCGAGCGGACAGATCTGAATCGATGTCGATTGCGTCCCCGGTCGGTCATCGACTGCTTCCCCGGTCGGTCATCGATTGCGATACCGAACGGGTCGCCGGTCGCCGCTTCCAACCGTTCGTCAGAAACACCGTTTAGTACGCTGCAGCGAAAATAGAGACATATGCCAGACGACAGCGAGTCGTTCACCGATCCCGCAGATCGCTCCCGATACGAACTCATGCGGACGAAACACATCACGCTACCGCTGCCTATCCCGCGTAAAATACGATGGTGTAGCTATCTGTCTGGGCTCGCGGCGCTCGTCTGGCCGCTCATCGTCACGCTTCCCGAGCCGGTCCGTGACTCACAGTTCACGGGGGATCCCGCGACGACGCCGCTCGGCGCGGCCGCGGTCGTGATCTTCGGTGTCGGCTGTCTCGCCATTGCCGGGGTCGGACTGGCCGCGCTCGCCGCCTACCTCCGCAAAAACCCAGATCCCGCGGAATCGGACGTATGGACCTTCATCGGGGGCGAAGACGCGCTCTCGGGCATCGCGTTCATCACCGGCTTTCTCGGCGTTACGGTCGGCGTCGGGATTCTCGCCAGCGGCCACGCCGGCCTCGCTCGGGTCAACTGGCTCATTGCCTCCGGGATCGATCCGTACCTCGTGTTCGATTCGGTGCCGGCGACGCCGACCGTCACGAGTGCTGTCGCCGCCGTCGTCGCCGTCACGACGTTCGGCCTAAGCGTCCACGCCGGGCGATAGCGATCGGCCAACCCATACTCGTTAGTGCCGCTATCCATGCGTGAATACCGCGTACGCGGAATCAGAGATGTCTCGATCAGATCCCGTGGTCCATCCGTCGCGTCCACACAGTGACCGTCAGGACAGACGCAGAGTCAGCGACCGAGACGGACAGCAGACCGAGGACGGCGCCGTGACTACCGACTACTACGTGAGCAAATGCCATCCGGGCTGAAACGCGACCTCGGACTGGCCGAAACGACGGCGATAGCCGTCGGCGCGATGGTTGGGTCCGGAATCTTCATTTTGCCGGGAATCGCGTACGTCACCGCTGGGTCCGCCGCAGTGCTCGCATTCGTACTCGCTGCGATCCTCGTGCTCCCGGCCGCGTTATCCGCCTCTGAGATGGCGACGGCGATGCCCGAAGACGGGGGACCGTACCTCTTCGTCGAGCGCGGGATGGGGCCGCTGATGGGGACGATAGCGGGAGTCGGAACGTGGATGATGCTCTCGTTGAAAAGCGCCCTCGCGCTCGTCGGCGGCGTTCCGTACCTCGTGTACATCGAGCCGTCGCTCGCCGAGCTGATCACGTTCCTCGCGGTCGGGTTGGCACTGTGTTTCACCGTCGTCAACCTCGTCAGTGCCGAGGGATCTGGAAAGCTCCAGTTCGCGATCGTCGGCGCGTTGTTACTCGCGCTCGCGTGGCTCGTCGTCGGGGGAGTCCCGGATATCCAACCCGACCGTACCGCCGGCGCGTTCGACGCCACGAGCGAGGGAATCCTCGCTGCGACCGCGATCGTGTTCATCTCGTACGCCGGCGTGACGAAGGTCCCGGCAGTCGCCGAAGAAGTGAAAAATCCCGGGCGTAACCTCCCGTTAGCGATGGTCGGAGCCCTGGCGATCGTCGCGGTTCTCTACGCCGCCGTCGTGTACATCACCGTCGGCGTACTCGATATCCCCGGCGCGATCGAATCCGGTGCGTTAGCGTCCGACGGAGAGGGCGCCGTGATCGCGCTCGTCGCCGACGAGGCGCTCGGCGGTATCGGCGTGATCGCCATCGTCGTCGCGGCGCTGTTGGCGCTCGCATCGACGGCCAACGCCGGCATCCTTGCCGCGTCTCGGTTTCCGCTCGCGATGGCGCGTGACGGTGTCTTTCCGTCGGCGTTAGAACGGGTCAGTGAGCGCTTTGGGACGCCTGCCAACGCGGTCGCGCTCACCGGCCTCCTGTTGATCTTTCTCGTTTCGTTCTTTCCGATCCAAGCCGTCGCCGAGTTCGGGAGCGCGTTCCAGATCCTCGTGTTTATCTTGTTGAACTTCGCGCTCATCGGATTCCGTGAAGGAGCTATCGACGAGTATCAGCCGGTGTTCCGGGCGCCGCTCTACCCGTGGCTCCAGCTGTTCGGCATTATCGGGGGTGCGTTCGTGCTGTATCAGCTCGGGCTGCGGCCGATGGCCGGCGCCCTCGGTATCGCCGCGCTGGCTGCCGGCTGGTACTTCGTGTACGCTCGCCATCACGTCGACAGCGAGAGCGCAGCCCGCGAGGCGGTCCGCCGCGGCGCTGCGGATCGAGCGGTCGAACGAACCCGCGAGGCCTTCGAGCGCTCTCGGCGGGCTGACGTACTCGTCGCGCTCACCGATCGAACCTCGCCGGCGGCGGCCCGTGATATGACGCGGATCGCACTCGATATCTCCCGGCTTCGCGGCGGCGCGGTCGATATCGTTCGGTTCGACGCTCATCCCGACCGCGTGTTCACCGCGAAAACCGATCGGGTTGACAGCCCGAGCCAGTCGATCGACGAGTGGCTCGGCTTCGACGGCGATCCGCCCGATTGGTTCTCCGAGGCGCTCCGCACCGACGGTGAGGGCGTTCCGGAGGTGACGGACGAGTCGCGATCGGCGGAGGCCGGCACGGTGGACCGGGCCCCGACCGAGACGCCGGAACATCCGCCGACCGAGCCGTTGTATCCGGGCGATCCCGGTCGCGGTCGACTCCGTCAACACGTCGTTCGAACGGAATCGGTCCCGAAATCCGTCGCCGCGTACGCGGCCCACGAGGAGTCGAACCTCGTGCTTTCGGAGCGGCGGACGGCTGAAATCCATCGCAAGCTACTCGGCGGTGAAGTCGCAGAACTACTCCGTGAGGTCCCCTGTGGTGTCGCGCTCGTCGAAGACCGTGGCTTCGACACGGACGAGGAGCTCGCCGAGATCGCCGTCGTGACCCAGCGGGGCGCGTACGATCCGCTAAAGCTTCTCATCGCAGATGCGATCGCCGAAGAGACCGGTGCGACCCTCTCGCTGCTGCAAGCGATCCCGGCAGACGCGCCCGGTCAGCAACGTCAGCGGGTCGAAGACTACCACGCCGAGCTGATGCGGATCCTCTCTGTCCCGTCTCAGTCCCGCGTCCTCGAAACCGACGACACGGTCGGCGGGCTCGCTCGGTTCGCCGAACCGGCAGATCTCCTGGTCACCGCAACAGAAAACCGCGGTGCAGTCGGCTCGCTTCTCGGACGGCCCGGAGACGAGCTCGTCGACCGGGTCGACTGTACCGCGGTGATGGTCCAGCCCGAAAACGAACAACGCTCCGGACTCGTACAGCGCTATCTCCTCAGTCGCGTGTTCGGAAACTGACTCTTTCGTCGCTTTTCGACGTGTTTGTGCCCGCGGTGAGATCGCGGTCGTAGAAAGCGATACAGCCGCGAGGGCCGCCGTTGCGCTCGAATCCGGTGGCGCCGACTACCGGTGAGGCCAGCTACCGGTTGGCTCCGCCGAGCGCGTCGTACGCGGCGTCCGTGTCGCCGTCGAGCGCCTCGAACAGATTTCGGGCCTCAGCGCGGGACTCCGGGGTGACCGCGACGCGAACCATCCCTTCACCGGGCTGCCCGTAGACGACGGTCGCGCCGTCCGGCGCGGCGACGATCGCGGGCAACGTCGCGAGATCCTCTTCGCCGTCGACTTCGATCATGACTGGCTCGCCCGCAGAGAGGGCGTCGCCGAGTGCAGAAAGCAGGTCCACAGACAGCGACGCAGGCGGGTTCTCGACGGCGATCCGCCGAACGTCGGCCGCCGCAATCGCCGTCTCTATCTCGGGGCGAACGGCTTCGCGCTCCGTCCTCCCGTCCACGATGGCGACACCGGGGACGCGTCCGGCCTCTCGGAGGTGGTAGGTGACGACGTCACCGACGGCGACGATGGGAGCGTCGCGCTCGATGCGCTCGCCCCGGGTTTTCGCCGCCGCAGCGAGCAGTTCCTCGGCGTCGGTGGTGACTGGACCGAGCGGATCTTTGAACGCGTCTCGGAGCGAATCTGGAAGCGTGAGCATCTGTGATGGCGTGTGGTTCGAAAACAGTGATCCGTCGCTACCGGACCTTCAACGCGTACGATCCGGCCTTCGTGACGTTCATCTCCTCGGCGATTTGGCTCTCTTCGGGTTTCGTGATGATGACGTATCCCGCCCAGTCCTCCGTCAGTGACGACGACCCGCAGTGTTCGCAGGTCTGTGCGTCGGGGTCGTTGACGTGGTGACACTCCCGACACGCGAGGCGGTCTTCTGCCATCAGTCGGCCTCCTCACCGGTCTGTTCGCGGTGCAGCCGTTGTCCTTCCAGCCACTCGTGTTTCCCGAGGCCGGGCTGCTTCGCCGTGAGCCCGATCTTCGAGTCGCGGGGGTTACGCTCGTCGATGCTCTTCGTCACGACACGGACGCGGACGGCGTCGTCAACGCCGAGCGTCTTGTCGGAGTCCGAGGAGGCGAGCTGCTGATTCGCTCCGTCGAACGTGAGGTACTCGTCGGTGATCTGCGAGACGTGGAGCAGCCCGTCGACCGGACCGATCCCGACGAAGGCACCGAATTCAACCGTCTCGACGACGGTGCCGTCGGCGACCTCCTGCATGTCGGGGTCGTACGTCAGCGCGTCGAACTCCGCCTCGTAGTAGACGCCGGGGCGATTGTGTAACACCGCCCCCTCGCCGATCTCGTGAACCTCGATGACGCTGACGACGCTACCGACGTCCTCGTCCATTCGTCCTTCCAGTTTGTCCTGCAGCAGGGCTTTCACCCGCTGGTCGGTGACGTCCGCCAGGTGTTTCGGCGGCACCTCGACCGTATCCTTGAGTCGAACTCGTTTGTACATATTCGTTGGTTGTCCGCGTCCGCTAGGGTTCCGTTATTGCCAGTGTGTTCCGACCCCTTAAACCGATTACTGGTGCGCCCGCCTCCAGTACCCGGTTCGCCAGCGGTCGATCGTTGGTGACGACGCCGGTGACTCGGCCGGCCGCGACCAGCTCGATTAACGCGTCGTCGGCGTACGATTCGTCTGTCTCCACCGTTTTCGCCCGCGTCGCGAGGTCCGCACCCACGCTCGCCGCCGTCGCCTCGGCGCCGTTCCCCGCCTGAAGCCCGTCGAGCTCCGCGACGACGGCCGCCGGCACGACGGCCTCGTACGCGCCGAGAAGCCGGTCGAGCTCCTCGAACAGCCGGAGGTTCGCTTCGACCGGAGCCATCAGCGCGCTCGCGTCTAGGGCGACGATTGGGGCGTCGACCTCCGGGTCGTCGCCGTTGGCGGCGTCGTCCGTGAGCAGAGTGGGGTTTGCGTGCAGATCGTCGCCGCGGGCGGTTTCGGTCACGCTACGAGAGCGTCCCGACACCGATGAGCCGCCAGCGCGCACCGACGCGCCGGTTGATCGCGATCTGTGCGCCTTCCTCGGCACAGACCGGGCGTTTAAGACTCACCTCACACTCACCGTCGCGAGCGCTCGTCACCGCACCGACCGTCGTTGCGGTGCCCACGGTGAGCATCAGCGGCTCGCCGGTGCTGATCGCTTCGATGTCGCTGTCGCCGCTCTCGTCGTCCTCCTGCCCCACCACGCGCTCGAGGAGATCTACCTGCATCTCGAACTCGTTGCGGGTCGGCGGGAGCGTCCCGGGCTCACCGGCGACCTGGCCGGCGAGCGCGTCCCCTTTCGTCAGGCTCGGATCGAGACCGGTACCGACGCCGAGCAGGCCACCCGGTCGGGCGGTGTCGACGTTCTGGCTACCGGCTTGTAACGACCGGACGGTCGTTTCGAGGGGGCGCCACTCCGTCTGGCCCTCTTCGTCGACCTCTCGGCCGGGGCGGATCTCTAACCCGTCGCCGACGGAAAGCTCGCCGCTCACGAGCGAGCCGCCGACGACCCCGCCTTTGAGCTCTGCCGCCGTCGCACCCGGTCGATTGATGTCGAACGAACGGGCCGCGTACATCCGGGCGCTCTCGCCTGGGTCACGGTCGGGGGTCGGGATCTCCGTCTCGATCGCGTCGATGAGCAGATCCAGGTTGACCTCCTGACCGGCGGAGACGGGAACGATCGGCGCGTCCTCGGCGACGGTCCCCTCGACGAACTCCTGAATCTGGCGGTAGTTGTCGACGGCGCGGTCGCGGTCGACGAGGTCGACTTTGTTCTGTGCGATGACGATGTTCTCGATGCCGATAAGATCGAGCGCCATCAGGTGCTCCTCCGTCTGGGCCTGCGGGACGTCCTCGGTCGCGCTCACGACGAGGACTGCTCCGTCCATAATCGAGGCGCCCGAGAGCATCGTCGCCATCAGCGTCTCGTGACCCGGCGCGTCGACGAACGACACCGTACGGACGCGCTCGCTCTTCGAGCCGTCCTCGCACTCCTCGTCGACGGTGTAACACTCGGGCGCGTCGACGCCGGGACAGCGTCGGAACGTCGCGTCCGCGTACCCCAGCCGGATCGAGATACCGCGTTTCATTTCCTCGCTATGCTGGTCGGTCCACGAGCCGGACAACGCCTGCACGAGCGTCGTCTTGCCGTGGTCGACGTGACCGACGAGACCGATGTTCACCTCCGGTTGTGTGTTGGCTTCACTCACTGTTGGACCTCCTAACGGAGTAGTCTTACCCGAATTTCGCCCCGTGAGAGTGATAAAGTTGCTGTTATAGCGGCGTCGGGCGGGGAGACGAGGGTCCACGACCTCCGCGTTTGCGGTCGGACGTTCGACCCGCTCCGACGCCGCTTTACGGCTCACGACCGTACGCCGCGACACGATGGGATACGCGTGTCCGGTTTGTGCGACCCCCCAACGCGACGGCGAACACCTCGCGCACCACCTCGCGTTCACGGCGATGCTCCACGGCGACGACCACGAGGCGTGGCTCGACGAGCACGTCTCCGACTGGGCCGACCGCGACCCTTCGGGACTCGCGGCCGAGGTGACGCCTCACGCCGACGACGCCGAGTACCGCGAGGTGTTCGAGGACACCGTCAGTCGCGGGCGCCCGGACGTCGACTTCGGCGCGCACGATCACGCCGAGCACGGCCGCTCCGGTCACGATCACCCCGACCGCGACCGCGTCGCGCGCGGCGGCACGGGGGCGGTCGACTCGCCGGGCGATACCGATCCGGAAGTGGTTGAGGCGATCCGCGAGGCCCGCGAGATGGCGCGGGAAGCGAACGACGGTGAGGAGGATAAGAGCAACCCAGCCGCCGGCGACAACACCGATGACCCGACCGCGTAACGGAACGCCCTTTTCAGTCGCCGTTGAACGCCGGGTATGAACACCAGAGGGACGTTCGCGCCGAAGACCCGCGCCGACGCGCTCGAACGCTACGAGGAAGTCGGCCCGGTCGCACAGGTGGTCGTTCGCGAGGCGACAAAGGCGATGTCGTTCGACGCCGACGAGTACGACGAGCGGGTCACACCGGAAGTGATCCGGACCGCCCGCGACGCGACGTTCGCCGAGTTGCTCGCGGTCCACGTCGGGAGCAACGAGGAGTTCGACGCGTGGCTCGCTGACAGCGAGTTCGACGAGGACGAGGTGGTCCGGATCGGCGGCGATAACGTCGACAACGTCGTCTGGCACCCGATTCCCTTCGCCGACACCGTCATCGCGGCGACGTTTCAGGAGGAGCCGGACGCGGCGGTGAGCACCCTGCGACGGAACGCGTTCGGTCGGGTCTACCGCGAGGAGTTCTACGAATCCGGGCGGTAGGTCCGTCAGCGGACGGCAGTACACTGTTCGCGAACCGTCAGCGCAGCCGCTCGACGGTCGAAAATAAAGAGAGAATGGGATCCGAACCGCGACCGTTGGTACCGCCTATTCCAGCGTGTTCCGGGTGACGAGGGTGTCGTCTTCCAGGTAGTGCTCGATGTGGTGGCCGTGTTCCTCGACGTCTTCGAGGATGTCGCGGAGCTGCTCTTCGGTATTGTAGTCCCCGAGGTTGTTGGCGAGCTGGATGTGCTCCCGGAGCATCTCGGTGATGTCGCCGAATATCTCCAGATCGTTTTCCAGCGAGGTCCGAATGTCGTAGGCATCGGCGTCCTCGGGGCTCACCGGTGCGTGTTCTTCGTAGTTCGCGCCGCCCGACAGCGGTACGCCGCCGAGCGCCTGTGCGCGCTCAGCGATCACGTCGGCGCCCTCCTCGAGGTCCGCGGCGACCTCACCGAGGTAGACGTGGATGTCGCGGAACTCCGCGCCCTCGACGAGCCAGTGATGCTTTTTCACCTGGTGGTAGAGGACGTACGTCGCCGCGAGGTCGGTGTTGAGTGCGTCGACGAGCTGCTCGGCTTTGTCCTCGGGGATTCGAAGCGCTTCGCTTTCGTGAACGTCTCCGTAGCGTTGGCGGGCTTGCTTTTGAGTGCTCATTCCTACCTGTACATACGCGCGCGAGGTACTTAAAAGTTCTCGCTGCAATAAGGAGATTTTCGGAATTGGAAAATTATTTTATAATATTAGGCAGATCCGGCGGGTTCGACGATGGGAGCAGTGACCTTCGGAGTCATCACCGGATTCAACTCTGCTCGCCACATTCCGGCGATATGGAGGCGAATTGGCAGTGACTGTCGATCCACCGACAATAGACGAGGTGTTCGACGAGCCGGTGCGGGCTGCCGACCTCGACGTCGATTCGGACGATCTCGACCGCGACTGGGTGGTCGGCGAGGCGGCCGCCGTCTTCGGACTCACTCGCGACGCGGCCGATAGCTGGGTCGTCGAGGACGGAATCGTCGCGGTGTACGCGCGGATTCAGGAGTACTGGGGCGCGAGGTGAGCTGAAACCCCGCCCGCGAAGGGAAACGTCTTAATGGATTACCCGCGCAGTTCGTGGTATATGACCAACGGTGACGACGACCCGGCGGACGCCTCCGAGGAGGACGACGCCGCGGACGACGCGGAGGGCGCCGGCGAATCGACGGACCCGGCCGCCGCGCCGACTCTCCCCGACGAGGCGACCGAAGAGTCTCTGAGCGAGTACCTCGACGAGATCACGGAACTACTCGAGAGTGCCGAGACCGAGGCGGCTCTCGACGACGTCGACGCGCTTCTCGACGACGCGGAGCGAGGGCTTGAGGAGGCTGACCTCCCCGAGCCCGACGACGACGACGAGGACGCAGACGACCCACGCGGTGACCTCGACGGTCGGATCACAGAGCTTCGCGACGACGCGGCGGACGCGCGAGGCCCCTACGGCGAAGACGTCGTCGACGCGATAGCGACCGCCGCGACGACGCTCGAAGAGACCGAATGGACCGCCGCCGGGCTCGACGACGCGGCCGACGCGGTAGAGTCGTTCGTCGACGCCGCGGCGGAGTCCGTCGATGTCGACGCACCATCCGTGAGCGATGGTACCGACGTTGGCGGAGATGCCGACACCGACGGTGACGGTCGAATCCCCGCCCTCGTCGCTTTGCTCGACGCCGTCGCAGATGGGGTCGACGACGCGGCTCTCGACGCCGACGCCGACGCGGAGACGATCGCCGCGCTCCTCGAAGCCACCGACGACCTCGGATCGGGACTCGACGCTGCAGAAGAGTGGGACGACCTCAAGACGAACGAACAGCTCCACGCGCAGGGGTTCTACGACGTACTCGGCCACTACAAGGACTTCCCAGTCGAGTGGTCCGCGTTGAAAGAACACGAGAAGCGCGGCAACGTCGACATGATCCTGCTCGCGCTCGACTCACTCGGTTCCGACTTCATGGAGCGCCACTGCCTCGAAGCGCTCGAACGCATGGGGAAACGCGGGAAAACCGACGCCTCCCTCGACGAGTTGCTCGGCCGCGCCGGGAAGCGCGACAAGTTCGCCATCAGTATCCTCGGGAAGATGGCCGCCGAAGAGGCCACCGAGACGCTCGTCGAGTACGTCGAAGAGGACTCTAACCCGCAGCTCCAGAAAGTGACGTTCAAAGCGCTGGGCGAGATCGGCGCGAGCGAGGCCGTTCAGCCGCTCGCGAACGTGCTCGACAGCGAGAACGACCTCGTCCGTCCACACGCCGCGCGAGCGCTCGGTCTCATCGGCGACACCCGGGCTATCGACCCCCTCGCAGACGTCCTCGCCGAGGACGACTCCGACGACGCCCGCGCCGCCGCCGGCTGGGCGCTTCGGCAGATCGGGACGCGAGAAGCGCTCGAAACGGTCGCCGAATACGCCGACGAGCACTCCTTCATCGTTTCGACGGAAGCCGAAAAGGCGGCTGACTCCCTCGACAGCGCCTCGGCAGCGGCCTGATCGTCGGAGCGTCCCGCGAACGGTATTCAGTTTTCGACCTGTCTCCGGCCTCGGTAGTCGACCTGTCTCCGCCGCTCGAGTCACCAACACTCCAGAGCTTTATATCCCATACCGAGGCCAACCACCGCGTGCGATCCTCGAGACGGTCTCCCGCGCTCACCATCCAGTCGCCGGAAGCCGTGACTCGACCGGTGGTACTTGCAATCGCGGGTATCTGGCTTGCGGTCATCGGCCTCACGGTCCTCCTTTCGACAGCGGCGGTGGCCGTTCCGGTCACGGACGGCACAGCGATAGGACCTGTATCGGTCGATAGCAACGGAACCTTCTCAGCCGACAGCAACGAGACGCCTTCGACCGACAGCAACGAGACGCCTTCGACCGACAGCAACGAGACGCCACACGCCACCGAATCAAAAATTTCCGATCCGCGAATCGTCGAGCTGTACCCGAATCCGACCACGGAGGGGAACCGCGGCGAATATCTCGTCGTCAAGCTCCCTGAACGCGGGAACTGGTCGCTCTCGGACGGATACCACGACGTCTCGATTCCAGCGAACGCGACCGGAACGATTGCGCTATCGATGGCCCCAGAGTCGACGGCAGCTGTTCTCGGTGCCGATGGCAACGACGTCGCGAGCGATGACCTCGGTCCCGTCGGCCTCCACGCGTTAAACGGCTACTTTCCGCTCTCGGCGTCGGGCGACCGGATCGAGCTTCGCCGTGACGGAGAGGCGGTCGACGTCGTCGATTACGACCGTGTCCGCGAGGGGTACCGCTGGCGAGCCGACTGGGAGGAGTGGCGACCCCGCGGCTACGAGCCGCGAACGCCGGAGCGAACCGAGAACGCGACCGTGACGCCGTTCGTGCTCCCGGACAGCCCCGAGCCGGCGGCTGAACCACTCCGCGACGCCGACGACCGCCTCCTCCTCGCCGGCTACACCATCGAGTCGGACGAGATCGCTGAACGGCTCGTCGCCGCAGCCGACCGCGGTGTCGACGTTCGCGTTCTCGTCGAGGGGTCACCGGTCGGGGGGTTCTCGGCGCGCAGCGCGACCCTTCTCGATCGGCTCGATGCCTCCGGCGTCGAGGTCCGCGTCCTCGACGGTGACCCGGACCGGTTTCGGTTTCACCACGCGAAGTACGCGGTCGCCGACGACCGCGCGGTCGTGCTCACAGAGAACTGGAAACCGTCGGGAACCGGTGGGCGATCGAACCGCGGCTGGGGTATCGGAACCGATTCGGCCCGGGTCGCCGACGACCTCGCAGCAGTGTTCGACGACGACGCGACCGCTCGCGACGCCCGGTCTTGGGAATCGTTTCGAGCCGACGCCGACTTCTACGAGTCGGGGGTCGCAAACGACACGTATCCCACGCGGTTCGATCCGCCCGCGGCGACCGCCGCGGACGTCGAACTTCTCACCGCCCCCGGCAACGCCGCCGACCGAATAGTCGAGCGGATCGATGCCGCTGACGATCGCGTCCTTGCCGTCGTTCCCCGCACGGGTGGACCGGACGATAGGATCGTTCGCGCGCTTCGCCTCGCCGCGGACCGCGAAGTCGACGTTCACCTGCTGTTGTCGGGCGCGTGGTACGACCGCGAGGCGAACCGCGAGTTCGCGGCCTCGCTCGCGGACGAACCGATCGATGTAGCCGTCGCGGAGCCGCGCGGCCGATACGGGAAAATCCACGCGAAAGGACTCGTCGTCGACGACACCGCGATCGTCGGGAGCCTCAACTGGAACGAGGTCGCGACGACCGAGAACCGGGAGGTGTTGCTCGCTATCGAAGATGAGTCAGTCGCTGACTTCTACGCTCGCGCGTACGCTGCCGACTGGCGCGGCGGTGGGATCCACCTCCCGGTCGGACTACTCGGCGGACTGACCATTATCGTCGCTGGCGCTGGCGTCGTTGCTCGCCGTGAGGTACAGTTCACGTGAGAACAGCGGTCGGGGAGTGATTGCCCGGAGGGTGCAGGCGCCGACTCAGTCGTCGAGCGCGACCGTCGAGGAGAGCGCCTCGTCGATCTCCGCGTCGGCCATCTTTTCGATCAACGTCTCGATGACGGCGCTCCGGCGCCCCTTCACGAACTTGATCGAGCCGACGACGAGGTGGCCGCCGCCGGAGACGCCGGCCTCCGGAAGCTCGTCGTTCAGCTCCGTCACCATGTTCGGAATATCGAGTCTAACGCCGTCGGAGCGGAGCACACAGAAGTCCGGCCCGTAACCGATCGTGATGACGGGATCGCCGGTCTCTTTGACGCGGGTGTCGTGGAGCTCGCCGGTCGTCTTCCCCGGTGCAGGATACGTGAACCGGTGTGCGTACTCGTCTAAGTCGATTCGGTAGAGGTGCGCGCCGGACGCCAACCGCTCGTGTTCGACGTGGTCGTCGAGGGCGTCGAGCTGACGGTCGACGTCGCGGGCTGCCCGCTTCGAGAGGAACTCGACGAGCTCAGCGTGGCGCTCGGCGTCGTCACAGCCGACGTTCAGCGCGTCGTTAACGAGGGTCTTCCCCTCGGAGTAACGCAGCCAGTGGGCGGCGTAGTCGAGCGCCTCGCCGATGTCGAGTAAGTCGGACTTGTCGTAGCCAGCCGACGCCGCGAGTGCGACGTAGTCATCCATCGCCTCGGCCTTCGAGCGGTCGGAAAGCCCGGCGACTGCCGGGACGTGTTCGAGCTCGTCGGTGAGCGACGGATCGATGAGACGCGCGAGTTCGACGCACATCATTCCCGTCGTGACCCGATAATCCTCGCCGTGGAGGTACGGGTTGATGTGGGCGTCGAGGAGCGGTTCGACGGCTTCGGGGTCGGGATGGTGGTGGTCGACGGCGGCGATGGGGATATCGTAGTGGGTGAGGTTCTCGTAGGCGGGAACGTCCTCCTCGGTCGACCCATTATCGAGCATGAGCAGGAAGGGCAGCTTCTGTCCGTGGCGGGCGCGCCCTTCCAACGCGAAGTTGAGGTCGCGGGTGACGTCTTCCATCTCGTAGTACGGCGCCTTACTCGGGAGCCGCTTGAACAGGTGTCGGGCCGCGTCGCGGTCCTCGTGAACGTCGTCGACGAAGTTCTCTAAGGCGAGCTGGACCGGGATCGCCGCGCACATCCCGTCGCCGTCGGCGTGGTGCCGGGCGCGGATCGGCCGTCCCGAGAGGACGGTTCGGCGGAGCAGCCGGGCGAGGTCGCGGAGGTCGTCGTGGATCGGCTCGAACGCCTCCCACTCGACGAGCGGGTCGATATCGGCGGGCTCGGCGCGCTCGGCGAGGGCGCTCTCGAACCGCTCTCTCGCGGCTGCGGCGCGCTCGTCATCGAGTCGATTTAGCGAGTCGACCTCGAGCTGAAGCGCGTTCTCGCGGGTCTCGATCGGCCCGCTGACGTGGACCATGTCGCCGACCGAGACCTCCGGGTACGCCCGGACACCGGCTTCCTCGAAGGCGGCACAGGAGACGATACCAGAAGCGTCTGAGACGGCGAATATCGTCGGTCCGCCGGTCTGTTTCGCCTGCACGACCTCGCCCTCGACGGTCACTTCGTCGCCTGGGGTCAGTCCTCGGACGCGGGTGATCGTCGGCTCGTGGGCGACCGTTTCCGTGCGGTAGTCGTCGACGCTTCCCTCGTCGAACGCGACGTCGCCGTTCTCTTTCACATCAGTCAGCCGGACGATCAGTCGGTCGCCCACCACGTAGTCGCCGGTGAGGTTCGACTCGTGGACGAGTCCGCTCAGGGCGTCGGAGACGTCGACGAAGATCCCGTAGTCGACGACGCCGTTGACCTCGGCGTGATACAAGGCGTCGACGTCGGCGTCCGCAAGCGTGCAGTCCGGTGCCAGATCGTAGACGATCGGCCGGTCGTCGGCCGTCCCCTTGGCCGTCGCGGCGTCGGGTTCAGGGCTCGAATCGCCCCGCGTGCCGGAATCCCCGGCTGAGTTCTCGCTCATGAACAGCTATCGGGAACGGCCGATGTTAAGCCTGTTCTCTTGTGTGTCGGCCGGTGTCAACGAGGCCGGTCCGACTCCGACGACCGGGGTGACTCGGTTCTCGACCGACGGCGACGGGGGCGTCAGTCTCGCGGTCCGGAACCCCTATGAGGCGACGGCGACTTTTTTGAGACATGCGACTGTTCCGCGCGGATGAGCTCCTCGGAATCGCCCGAGAGACGATGGAGTTCATCCTCGAGGCGAGCGAGGAGACCCACCCCAACGAGTACATGGGGTTCCTGCGGAGCGACGACGCGAGGAAGCTCGATATCGACCGGGAGGGGCAAGTGATCACGGACGTACTCGTCATCCCCGGTACGGAGTCGAATCCCGTTAGCGCCAGCGTCCGGTCTCATATGAAGCCGAACGACATGCGTTCGGTCGGCTCCGTTCACTCGCACCCGAACGGTGCGCTTCGCCCCAGCTCCGCCGACCTCGCGACGTTCGGACAGGGAGAGGTACACATTATCGTCGGGGCGCCGTACGGTTGGGGCGACTGGAAGGCGTTCGACAACGAGGGGAGACAGACGACGCTCAAGGTGCTCGACGTCGAGGTCCCCGAGGAGCATTTCTTCGATTTTACACAGGAGGATATCGACCGCGAGATCGACGAAGAGCGGCGTAACAACGGCGGCTTCCTCTCATGGTTCCGATGACGCGAGTCGTCGCACAAGGGACGTTCGACCTGTTACATCCTGGCCACGTCCACTATCTAGAAGACGCCGCGGCCTACGGCGACGAGCTCCACGCGATCGTCGCACGTCGAGCCAACGTTACGCACAAGCCGGAGCCGGTGCTCTGTGCCCGGCAGCGACGTGACATGGTCGCCGCCCTCGACGCGGTCGACGAGGCGCACCTCGGCGACACCGGAGACGTGTTCATCCCCATCGAGCGGCTCGATCCGGACGTGATCGTGTTGGGGTTCGACCAGCATCACGACGAGGCGACGATCGCGAATGCGCTCGCGGATCGCGGTATCGACTGTCGCGTCGAGCGCGCGTCCGGACGGGAGCCGAAGTATGACGACGAACTACTCTCTAGCGGGGATATCGTCGATCGGATACTCCGGACGCGTGGCGACGACACCGTCCGCTAGCGGCCGGTATCCTCGCAGAGAGAACCTCGTCGCCCTCGAAGAACCGGCGTCTCCGTTGAGAGGCCGATCGAATACCACTCGCGGAAGCGCGGAACATATATGGGCCGGTTCCCAAGTGTGCTTAAGTGACGATACCCGACCGATTTCCGGCCGTGCTCGCGGCGACGGCGATGGGCGTCTACCTCCTGCTCGTCGTCGGCGCCACGACCTCGCTCACCGAGGCGGCAGCGGCCTGCACGGGCTGGCCCGCTTGCGGTGACGGCACCGCGCTTCCCGCCGAGCGTGCCGGCTGGGTCGCGCTCGGCCATCGGGCGCTCGCGGTCGTCGTCGGCCTTCTCGTGCTGCTCTCAGCCGTGTTCGCCTGGTACGACGGTGCGAGCCGTCGCGTTCGCGCAGCCCTCACGGTTGCCCTCCTCGTCTTTCCCGCCCAGGCCGGCGTCGGAGCGCTCGTCGCCGTCGGCGGGCTCCCGCCCGCGCTCGGCTCCGTTCACCTCCTGCTCGGCGTCGTCATCTTCGGTGCCGTCCTCGCCGGATTGGCGTGGTGGTTAGAAGAAAAAACCGGCGACGACGACGACGTTCCCGCAGAGTTCAAGCCGGGAACCGATGACTTGCCTCCCGTCGAGGAGGTGCCCGATCCAGAGATACCGACCGCGGCGGTACCCCGGCTGAAAGCGACCCTCGCCGCCTACTTCCGACTGATGAAACCCCGCCTGATGTGGCTGCTCTGTCTGGTTGCCGCGGCGGCAATGGCGCTGGCCGGAGGTCCCGGGTTCACCCCGTACGTCGTGGCTGCGACGCTCGCCGGCGGTGCGCTCTCGATCGGCGCGTCGGGAACGTTCAATCACGTGCTCGAACGCGACGTCGACAAGCGGATGCAGCGGACGAACGACCGCCCGCTCGCGACGGACCTGGTTCCGGTGCCCAACGCGCTCGCGTTCGGGGGGCTGCTAACCGTCGTCTCGCTCGGGCTGTTCTGGACGGTGAACGCGCTAACGGCGGTGCTCGGACTGGTGGCGATCGCGTTCTACAGCGTCGTCTACACGCTCATCCTGAAGCCGAACACGGTGCAGAACACGGTCATCGGCGGGGCGGCCGGCGCGTTGCCCGCGCTCATCGGCTGGGCCGCGGTCACCGGTGAAATCGGCGGCGGCGGGCTGCTGCTCGCGGCGGTCATCTTCCTGTGGACGCCCGCGCACTTCTATAACCTCGCGTTGGCGTACAAAGACGACTACGAGCGAGGCGGATTCCCGATGATGCCGGTGGTGCGTGGCGAGACGGCGACGCGCCGGCATATTATCTGGTACCTCGGTGCGACGCTCGTCGCCGCGGGTGCGCTGGCGGTCGTCTCGGAGCCGCTCGGCGGGCTATACGCCGCAGCGGGTGTCGTGCTCGGCGCGGTGTTCCTCTGGGCGGTCGTCCGGCTCCATTACGAGCAGACGGAGGCGGCAGCGTTCCGCGCGTTCCACGCGTCGAACGCGTACCTCGGAGTGTTGCTGTTCGCGGTCGTCATCGACGCACTGGTGGTGTGATCGAAGCCGTCGGCAGGTCACCCGAACGGCCCGGTGATTCCGTCGGCGGTGGCCGGCCGTTTTAACACCGGCCATCACCTATCTCACCCCGTATGACGCGAGTCGAAGTGGAGTACTGCGTTCCGTGCGGCATGTTGAATCGCGCTCAAGACATCTCGACGGCGCTGCTCGAACAGTTCGGCGAGGGGATCGACGAGGTCGCTCTGGTGACCGGCGACGACGGCGTGTTCGTCGTTCGCGCGGACGATGAGGTCGTCTTCGACAAGACGGAAGACGAGTACGACGTCGACGCCATCGTCCGGGCCGTGAAACCGTACGTCGGCGCGACGGCGTGACCCGCGTCGCGGTCCGATGTGTCGACTGCTCGTTTTCGGCGACGTACAGTAGGCTCCCCGTCGCACGAGTCGCTCTCGACGAACACGAGTCGTCGACGGGTCACGAGATCACGTGGGAGATCGAAGCACTCACCGCGGGCGTTACCCAGGCCGGCGCGGACGCCGGTGTCTGCGGTCGTCCCGAATGCGCGAACGAGGAGTCCCCGCTCGTTCAGGTGGAATCGCCAACCGACGAGTAGTCTCCGTCCCGCTTGCTTCACCCCGTCTCTCGCGTCGCCTCGTCCCTCGCGTCGCGCAACGCCGTGAGGCGAGTACTTATACTGCCCGAGACGTATTTGTGTGTATGAAAGACAATACTACTGGCGGGAACGGCACCGTTGACGACAGTGTCGGGCGGCCGACTACCCTCGAAGACGAGGACGGCCTCGACGCGTTCGTTGCCGACTCAGACGCCGCGCTCGTCGAGTTCTACACGAACGGCTGCGGTATCTGCGCGAGCATGGAGCCCGTTCTCGGCAACGTCGCCCGCGAACTCGATGTCGAGGTCGCCTTGATAAATCCTCGCAGCGATCCGCCGCTTGTCGACCGGTTCGACGTGCGGAGCGTCCCGCTGTTCGTGCTGTTCGTCGACGGAGAACCCGTTGCACGTCGTGCTGAGGGGTTCATTCCGGGCGACGAGCTTACCAGCTGGGTCACCGAACACACCGGGTAGGCCGATTCGCTGCGTTCGGTCGAACGCCTCACTCGCCACTGTGTTTTTNATCCTGCTTACNGAGGCTTCGCGCAGTCAGACCGTACGGTCATCGTCGTGTCGCTCGAGAGCGTAACGATATCGATATCCGACAGTAGATAGAANTGGATGTAAAGCACAATACTTAAAATTGTGTAGACCACACAAACCAATATGGCAACAGCGACTACAATCTCGAATCGATTCGACTACGACTGGGAGTACTCTCCGCGCGTCGCTGCGCTGTTCGGCACCTTCGCCGGCGTCGCCGTGGTAGGGTGGCTGGTGAGTACGATGCTGACTGCGATCCACCTGTTCGCGCTGCCCGCAATTCCGGCGGACGCGCCGGTCGCGGGGAGTATCGAGGTGATCACCAGCCAGTGGGCCTACATTTTTGGGTTCCCGCTGGCAACGCTCGGTGCGTTCTACTACCTGGCAACCATCGCGATGGCGCTCTGGTGGTTCGACACTCGTCACCCGCTGATCATCAAGATTCTGACGCCGATCACCGCCTCCGGCGTGGCGTTCTCGGCGTACTTCGTCTATCTCCAACTGGGCGTTATCGGTGAGATCTGCCCGTTCTGTATGGTGTCGGCGGCCGCGACGGTGATCCTGTTCGGTCTCGAACTCGTGATCCTTTCGCGTAGCGACACGCCGTCGCTCGGCGAGATGGGGAACGACTTCGCGGGTGTCGTCGCTGCCACGAACTATCCGCTGATCGCGTTCCCAGTACTACTCGGCGTCGCGACCATCGCCGGACTGTTCATCGTCCCGATGCTTCCGCTTCCGGGGCCTGTTCCGTTCTAAGCGACGCCGCTCTGTTGCGGCTAATTTTTTAACAACTGTTGAGCGGGGAAGCCGCACACGGCACGGTACAGCCGCTCTCGATGCAAGAGAACTGAAAACTGGTCTCGCAGCGTTACAGCCGGCCGACGTTCTCGACGGCGACGGATTCGACCTCGTCGACGCCGGCAAACGCCTCTTCGACGGCCTCGGTGCCGCCTGCACCGTCGGGGACGATAACGGTGGGAAGAAGCGCGACGAGCCCGAACGCGACGTCGTCGCGTTCGAAGCCGCGGATTTTCGCGCCCTGTGGGAGCGACTCCTCAAGTTTGTCCTGTAGCTCGTCGAGATCGACATCCGGGCTGTTCGGCATGACCTTGATCTTGGCAGCGACGTCTCCCATGTTAGGGGCCTCGGAAGCCGCAGTCGTGACACTCGTAGAGGTTGCTCTGCTTCCGGCACTTCGCGCACCGGTGGATCGTCGCCCCACAGTCGGGGCAGGCGAATCGCGCGGCGTTCATCCCGGCCACTTGGATACCACAGGAGACACACTGTCGGGTGCCCTGCGTTTCACTCTCGCTCATACAGTAAAACACCACCGCGCGACTTTTAACCGTTGTTCTTTGCCTTCGTTCGTCCGGACTGTGACGCAGTGCCGTATCACGTCTCTGTTGGGTTTCCCGTTACCCCTCATCGCGTCCTCATCACGCCTTCGTCGAATCCCGCTCGTCCGCGAGACTCACCCGACGATCAGCGGACCGATCAGCACGCCCATCAGATGGACGCGTCGCGCTCCGAGCCTCGGCGGAACGAGCCCAAGCAGTCCGGCGACGACGAAAACGCCGACGCCGAACATCCCGGCAAACGCGAAGGAGAGACCGGCGAGCAGCGCCAATACACCCACAGAGACACGGGTGTAGTCGGCGCTTCCGACGACGCGGAGGTATCTGTCGCCGACGAGCAGCACGAGCGCGAACCCGCAGGTCGCGGCAATTGCGGCGACGACGAGTAAGATCGGGAGCGCGAACGGAACTTCCGCGCGGTCGAGCGCGACCGTCACGCCGGTTCGCGGCGTTCCGAGCGCGACGAGCGCGAACAGCGCAAAGATCGTGTTTGCCGTGTTCGCGCCGCTCGTAGCGACGATGAACCCCCGGTCGGCCTCGGACCGCGGGACTGCAGGCAGGGCAGCAACGGCGGCGATAGCGGCTGAAACGCCTGGGACGTACCCGACGACCGCGCCCGCGAGTGACCCCGCTCCCGCGCTCACGCCGAGATCGCGACGCCCCATCGTGATCCGGGCGTCCGACTGCGGCGGGACGCCCTCGCCGCCGAGCGCGTCGATGAGCACCGGCGCGCCGAACAGACCGGCGAACAGCGGCGCGAGGACGCCCCC
>SL_4KL_010_BRINEDRAFT_10000102_pt1 | contig 35910 bp, 38 predicted proteins | sample SodLak_010_BRINE_2_FD_10664 | JGI IMG/M metagenome (IMG submission 10664) | reverse complement strand
GCGCTTGTGTACGCGCTTTTGAACTTCCTACTGGCCGTGTTTGTCGCCCGCTTCACGTACGATCCCGAGGGGGTGAACTGGCAGTGATCCTCTCTGTCGTGATCGGGCTGTTCGTCGCAGCAGGCGTGTTTTTCACACTCGTCGCTGCGGTCGGGCTGATCCGGTTCCCGGACGTCTACAGCAGGGCACACGCCGTCACGAAGGTGGACACGCTCGGGATCGGCTTTCTTGTCCTTGCGGTTGGGCTGTACTTCGCGACGCCGGGTGAACTGTTCAGGGCGGTGCTTCTGGTCTTGCTACTGTACTTCACGAGCTCGACCGCTGCACACGCGATCACCCGTGCGGCATANAGTCAGGANGTAGAAGTGTGGACGGCCGAGGACTCCTCGGATGGTGATTCACAATGATAATGACCGTCTTCGAGTTGTTGTTGATGGCGTTTGTCGTCGGTACGGCACTGCTGATCCCGATTCTGGACGACATCGTGAGTGCAATCGTCGCGTTCGGTGTCGTCGCACTCGGCGTTTCCGTCCTGTGGGTGTTGCTCGCCGCCCCCGATATCGCACTCATCGAGGCGGCAGTCGGTGCAGGTGTCGTCTCGCTTCTGTTCATGCTAACACTCGTCAAAACCACCGGGATCGAGATCGCCGGGAACAAGATCGGCACTGACGACGAAACGGATGATCCCGCTGCGACCGATGGTGGGGCAGCTGAGTCTGTCGAATCAGACAGTACCACCGGGGACGCCGGGACTGGAGTCGCCGGGAGCAGTTTCACCCTTCGAACGCTGGGGGTGATTGCGGCAATCGGCATCCCGCTTGTGTATATCGTCTCCACGCTCGATCCCGTTGGTGCGCCGGACGCTCCAGGTGTCACCCCCGAGTTTAACGGCGAACTCACACCGTATGGTTACTATATCGAGGAGACGGTGGCCGATACTGGCTTTACCAATGCCGTTGTCGCCGTGCTGGTCGTCTACCGTGGTGTCGACACGCTTGGTGAACTGATCGTCGCCTTTGCCGCCGCTGTCAGCATCCTCATCGTCCTTGGCCGGAGTGATCTGGTATGAGTGATACCACAGGCGATCTCGACGATGAGACAGCACAGGCTGGACATGCGCCAGCAGGGACGGCAGCCGATCAGCAGACCGCACTCGAACTTGACCGGCAAGCCTCGACAGGGGTGACTGGGAGTCCAGTCGTGCGCTCGGTCTCGCGGATCGTCACCCCGTTCGTGATCGTCTTTGGATCGTATCTCACCCTTTTCGGAACCTCTCTCCCTGGTGGAGCCTTCCAGGGTGGCGTGGTGATGGCAACAGTGATCGTCCTGATCGCAATGGCATTCGGCTTCGATGCGACACGGGAGTGGATCGACGAACGGGCTTTCGGCGGCCTATTCTTGCTCGGGGCTGGTATCTTTGCCGCCGTCGCCTTTGGGGCGCTCGCCTACGGCGGTGCTGTCCTCGAGATCGCGGTCTTCCCGCTTTCGGTCGAGAACATGGTGAAAATTGCTGAAGTTGGCATCGCCTCGCTCGTTGCCGGGGTGATCATCGGCCTGTATCTCTGGATACACGAGGGTATACAGAAGGGGTCGAAAGACGCATGATTCCATCACACCACTACTACCTGACCGCAGTCGCACTGTTTCTCATTGGCATCTTCATCATGATCGCCAGCACCCACCTCATCAAGATCATCATCGGGCTGAACATCACACAGATCGGGGTGTATCTGTTCCTCATCTCTATCAGCTACGTCGAATCGGCGAATCCGCCGATCATCGGCTTCGGCGAACCCTACGGCAATCCACTGATGCACGTGGTCGTGCTGACGGCGATTGTCGTCGGGGTTGCGTTGACTGCACTTGCACTGGCGTTGACCATCAGACTGTACGACGAGTTCGGAACACTCGACACGAGAGAAATCGAAGCGGCGATCGCAGCCGACGAAGGATCGACAAAAAAGAAAAACTAGCACAATGACGACTGTGATGTCAGTTCGACCCGGTGTGGTACTGCTGCTGGTTGTAGTCGGCGTGCTCGCGATTATCGCGTCGAGAAACCGGCCAAACGTCCGTGAGGGCTGGACACTGGTGACTGCCCTCGGTGTTGCCGGCGTCACTGCCAGTATGTTGCCTGGCGTCCTCGACGGATACACCTACGAAACCTCGCTTGGTACGTTCGTCGACGGGTTCGGTGCCGACGGCATCGAGTTTGCTCTGCGTGTCGACGAGCTCGGAATGATCTTCGCGCTCGTGTCGAGCTCGCTGTATCTGGTTACTGCGATCTACAGCATCGGCTACATGCGAGGCAACGACGAACACGACCAGACACGCTTCTTTGCCATGCTCTGTCTGAGCGTCGGTGCTGCACTCGGCGTCGCCTTCGCGGGGAATCTCCTCGTGTTGTTGATTTTCTACGAGGTGCTGACGCTCGCGACCTACCCGCTTGTTGCCCACGAGGAGACGGAGGAGGCCCGCGTCTCCGGCTACAAGTATCTCGCGTACGCACTCACTGGTGGTCTCGCCATCTTCGCCGGAATGGTCGCGACCGTCTGGGTCGCCGGTGATGTCTCCTTTACCCGTGGCGGCATCGAGGGACTCTCCACGCTTGCCGATGACGACCCATGGACGGCACGAGCGATCTTTGCCCTCCTTGCGGGTGGCTTCTTCGTCAAAGCAGGGGTAATGCCTACCCACGCGTGGCTCCCAAGTGCAATGGTCGCGCCGACTCCTGTGTCGGGGCTGTTGCACGCTGTCGCCGTCGTCAAAGCCGGTGCATTCGGGGTTGCACGAACAGTGTTCGACGTGTTCGGCCCCGAAACTGTCTCACAGCTCGGTCTCGGGGTCGTCGTAGTCGTGTTCGCCTCCAGTACGATCCTGATCGCCAGCCTATTTGCGCTTCGTCAGGACAACCTCAAGGCACGTCTGGCTTATTCGACGATCGCACAGCTTTCCTATATCGTCCTTGGTCTGGGAATCCTTGCACCTGCGGCACTGATGGGCGCACTGTTACACATCCCTGCCCACGCGTTCGCGAAACTGACGCTGTTCCTGTGTGCAGGTGCGCTGTACGTCCAGCTCGATGTGAAGTACATCAGCCAGATGCCCGGCGTTGCCCGACGGATGCCCGTGACGATGACTGCATTCGCCATCGCGGCCTTTAGTATGGCCGGGCTCCCGCTGTTTGCCGGCTTCGTCAGCAAGTGGCACCTGCTCATTGGTAGCGCTGACGCCGGCTACCTGCCAGTAACCTTTGTGCTGATCACTTCGGGTGCGTTGAACGTTGCGTACTTCTGGCCGATCGTCTACACGGCCTTCTTCGAGAGTCCAGGCGAACACGGCGGGAAACCGCTCCTTGGCTATCCCTTCGGCGGGAAGTTCGTCTCCAGCACTCCCGGCAAAAAGGCAAAAAAGCACAAAAGCGATGAAACGGCGCTCACCGACGGTGGCGAAACACCCGACAAACACGAAGACGAAGTACAAGATAAACAAGAAGACGAAGCGCCAGACAAACACGAAGCTCACGACGAAGATGGAGGCTCCACCACTGTGACGGATAAATCCAACGCCGAGTGGGATCGGCCAGAGAGCAGATTCGGAGAAACAACCCTGCTAATGCTGGTTCCGATCATGGTCACCGGGACACTCGTCTTGTTGTTCGGAATCGGTGCAGATTACAGCGGCTTCTTCGAGCTGATCGAGACGATCGTCGAGGAGGCAACGGTAGGTGATGAGCGATGAACGAGCTACTCTCCATTCCGCCGGCACTGATCGTACTCGCATTGCTCGGGCTCTCGGTTGTGCTTCCGCGCAAGGCAGCGTACCCACTGTCGATTCTCGGACTCGCGGCTGTCGCCGCCTGGGCGCTTGTCGTTCCGGATGGCACTGGCCCGACATACCAGTTCCTCGGATTCGAACTGCTCATCGTCGATGTCGATCAGTTCACTAGGCTGATGGTCGCAATCTTCGGCGCGTTCGGCGCGCTTGCTGTCGCCTTTGCCTTCTTCGCCGACATGGGGAAGCGACATCTCTTCTGGGGACTGTCCTACGTCGGTGCCTCGCTGTGGACGGTCACTGTCGGTGACTGGCTCGGACTGGTCGTCGGCTGGGAGGTGATGGCGATCGCGAGTACGATCTTCGTCTGGCTGTCCGGTGGCACTTCCATCCGGACGGGATACCGGTACGCGCTTGCACACGCCATCGGCGGGAGTCTGCTGATGGCCGGGATCGTCGCACACCTAATCGCGCTGGGCGCATCAGTTCCGGTCACCGATCCGACCATCCTTCACTTCGGCGACGGCGTCTCCGAAGGGCTCGCGGCGGTGCTGGCTGGCGTTGGTATCGGGGTCAATGCAGCGATCATTGGCTTTCACGCATGGTTGCCCGACACCTACTCGGCTCCGACGGCAGCGACGTCGGTGTTTCTCTGCTGTTACACGACCAAGACGGCAGTGTATGCCTTCTACCGCGCCTTCCCCAATGGGAACATCGTGCTTGCGTACATGGGCGGTGCGATGGCGATCTACGGGGCAGCCTACGCCCTCGCCCAGAAGGATATGAGGCGGCTACTGTCTTACCACATTCAAGCACAGGTCGGGTTCATGCTCGTCGGCATCGGTATCGGCTCGACTCTGGGCATCGCCGGCGGATTTGCACACCTGTTCAACCACATCCTCTACAAGGGGCTGTTGTTCGTTTCCGCCGGGCTCATCATTCTGCAGCTTGGTGTGAACAGGCTCGATGACTTCGGTGCGCTGGGCAGGTCGGCCCCAATCACACTGGGTGCGTTCCTGATTGGGGCGCTCTCGATTACCGGTGTTCCCGGGTTCAACGGATTTGTCAGCAAGGCGATGCTTACCGATGCGGTGAGCGCCGAGGGATCGACACCCCTGATGATCATGCTCTGGATGGGCAGTATCGGGACGTTCGCTTCCTTCGCCAAGTTTGGCTACTACGCGTTCCTGTACGGAGAGCCGATCGACGGGGACGACGCGAACCTGGGTCACGGTGGTGTCGTCGCCGCCCTCGCGGGTGGCTGTATCCTCTTTGGGGTGTACTACGTCGCCCTCCTCCAGCTGCTTCCGTTTGGAGGCGAAGTCACTGTCGATCCGTACTATCTCGCCAAAATGCTCGAAGTGGCGGCCCTGGCCACTGCCGGGATCGTCCTTTTTGTTGTCAGCAAGCCGCTTTTGGACCGGCTGCACGGTGGGATCGACGTCAACAAGGCCCACGACCCGCTGGCGTTTTACGGAACGAGGGCCATGTCGGGTGGACTTGGTGGGCTGTTTGGCGCCGTCGACCGTCTCGTCGTTCGCTGTGCGGAGGGTGCCAGAACCGGCGTCTACGAGCCAAGTCGACTGATCAGCGGAGCCCTCCCAGACACGCTGGTTGATCGATACGAGCAGCTTGTCGAACGGACACCGGGCAAAACCGGCTTCAAACTCAACATCGGACTGACCCTTAGCGTCGCCGGGACTATCCTCGGAGCCATCCTGGCAGTCATCTTGTTCATCTTGTAACCATGATCTCCAACACAACTCCTCACGAGCTCTTTCGAATCCGACTGCATACAGAACTGATGGAGGCCGTAGAGACGCCAGATTCGGGGGTGAATTTCCGATGATCGTCGGTGACTGGATCGTTGCCGTCTTGGTGCTGTTTCCGCTGCTCGCGGCGACGGTCCCCGTTGCAGTCGGCGGTCGCTACGAACGCTTTGGCTGGCCGTTTGCAGCGGTCATCCTCCTGTCGACGTTCCTCTTCGTGATCGGTCTCGCCTGGCGTGTGATCGAAGAGGGTCCCGTGACCTACATGGTCGGCGGCATCGAGCGACCGTTCGGGGTCGAGTTCATCGCCGACGGCTTCTCGGTTGTCGTCGTCACGCTTGTACTGCTCGTTTCGCTTGCCGTGCTTGTCTACACCCGCATCGGTGGACCACGTGGCAACCCATTCTATGCCGGCTTTCTTTTGGTAAACGGCGGGATGTTGGGTGTCGTGATGACGGGCGATATCTTCAATCTCTACGTTTTCCTGGAGATCATGGCGATCTCATCTTACGCGTTGGTCGCAGCCTCGAAGTATCGATGGTCGACCTACGCGGCGTTCAAATATCTGATGATCGGTACTGTCGGGGCCTCCTTTTATCTGCTCGGTGTTGCACTCGCCTTCGCTGCAACGGGGACGCTGAACATGATCGATCTCTCGAACCAGCTCGCTGCCGCGGGATACGACTCCCCTGTCGTAATCGGTTCGTTCGTGTTCATGTCGATCGGTTTCGCGATCAAGATCGCACTCTTTCCCGTTCACACCTGGCTGGCAGACGCCCACGCCTCCGCTCCAGATGGTGTCAGTGCAGTCATCTCCGCGCTAGTTCCGGCTGTGGCGATGTACGCCTTCGCAAGAATCATCTTCACCGTCTTCACGCCCGAGTTTCTGGAGGTTAACCCGATCATCACACAGTTGCTGCTTGCCTGTGCGCTCGCGAGTCTCTTCGCAGGGAGCATCTTCGCAATCTTACAGGATCACATCAAGCTCGTTCTCGCCTACTCGACGGTCTCGCAGTTCGGACTCGTCCTTGTTGGTATTGCCGTCGCAAACGAGACAGCGCTGTTCGGGTCGATCCTCCACCTCTTCGGTCACGGCATCGTGAAGGCCTCGCTGTTCCTGCTTGCAGGGATCTTTGCGCTCCGCTTTGGCGGCGCACGGCGCATCGAGGAGTACAGCGGGTTCGCCGAGCGTGCCCCGATACTGTCCGGTGCCTTTGCCGTGCTTGCGATCGCCATGATCGGTCTGCCACCGACATTTGCATTCGTTGGGAAGTGGTATATCGCACTCGGCTCGTTCCAGGAAGGATACTGGATTGTCTCCGTGCTGGTACTTGCAAGCACCGTCCTTTCCGCAGCGTACATCCTCCCATTTGTCAACAGGCTGTACTTCCACTCCTTCGGTGGCGGCACTGACAACCCCAACGCTGTCACATCCGGGATGGTCGCTGTCGTTGCCATTGGTGCCGTCCTCGGTGTTGTGCTCGGATTTACCGCTGTCGAACTCCGCTCGACTGTCGAGGCAGCGATCAGGACGCTGCTTGAGGGTGGGTTCTAAACACGAGATTGGTGTGGTTTCTGGTGTCGATAGCATTTCCTGTTTCGAGCGCCGAGACAACGTCTTCGCAAGGGATTAACGACTCCCCGGCCAAACGACTGTATGGAACCGAGTCGGGTTGATGCGATCACTGATCTTGCATACGGATTTATGATCCTCGTGGCCGTGGGGTTGATGGTCCTCGTCGGCCAGCAAACGGCGATCGCGTTCGCGATGGGTGTGTTCATCTCGTGGGCGATTCACGTTGTCTGGAAGATGGGACGGTTCGACCCCGAGTGGATGACGCAAGCTGTCGAGGAGACTGTCGAGAACACCGTCGGAGAGACTGTCGAGAAACAGGTCGACGATACTGTTAACGAGACTGTGGAAAAAAGCGTCGAGAACGCTGTTGAAAAGCAGGTCGAGACGAGCGTCGAGAAAACTGTCGGCGATACTGTCGAGCAGACCGTTGACCAAACAGTGGGTGAAACTGTCGAAAAGACCGTCGAGGCAACGGTCGAAGACAAAGTTGAGCAAACTGTCGAAGACACTGTCGAGAAGACGGTCGGTGAGACAGTCGAAGCGACCGTGGAAGATACAGTTGAGAAGACGGTTGAGGACACGGTCGGTGAGAAAGTTGAGGAAACTGTCGAGGATACTGTCGAAAAAACGGTTGGAGATACTGTGGAAGACACAGTCGAGGAAACGGTGGAAGATACTGTGGAGGATACGGTCGAGAAGACCGTTGAAGACACAGTCGAGGAAACGGTGGAAGATACTGTGGAGGATACGGTCGAGAAGACCGTTGAAGATACAGTCGAGGAGACGGTCGAAGATACTGTGGAGGATACGGTCGAGAAAACCGTTGAAGACACAGTCGAGGAGACAGTTGAGAAAACGGTCGGCGACCAGCTGGACGGTGCAGAGGAAACAAAATCTGACTGAACTCTCACTGTCTTTTTTCTGCCTGTTTACTGCTCGTTACTGCACACCCTCGAAAGGTTGAAACCTGTATCCGCTGTATCATATCCAGTTCTACAACAGCCATGTTCTCGAAACTGCTCGGTGACCGACAGGGACCGTCTGCTCAGATTGCCTGCGAACGGACAGTACAGCAATGACAGCAGGATCCACGTTTACCTGCCCCTCGTGTGCGTCGCGAGTGACAGCTGGCGAAGATGAGTTACAGTGTGAGGACTGCTCGGAGACGGTGCCGGTCGTCGACGAGATTCCCCAGTTTCCCGTTTCTGGGGCGGATTCAAGCTCGTCGGATGTGTTCGACCTGCTCTCACCGATCTACGAATCGCCGCTTTGGTTTCGGCCGCTGTATCGGTTTACTGGCGGCCCCGCTGCACCGACAAGCGACCGGCAGGAAATCGCGACCCGGCTCGATCCCGCTGGCTGTGATGTGCTCGATGTCGCCTGTGGGACGGGACGGTTCAGCCGATACGTTGCCGACGATGCCTCCTTTCTCTGTGGTGTCGACCTAGCAGAGGGGATGTTACAGCGTGCAAAGCGACACACAGAGCGGTCGGGTGCTGAAAACACGCAGTTTGCGCGGATGGATGCGACGACGCTGCAGTTCGAACGCGGGCAGTTCGACCGGGTTGCTTGCTGCTGGGCGCTACATCTTTTCGGCGACAAACTCGCTGCCGTCGAGGAAATCCACCGCGTTCTATCACCCGGTGGAATCCTGGCTGGTGCGACGCTCGTCGACGAGTACGTGCTTGCACAGCCAGGGATGCAGGAGATAGCGAAACAGACGATCGGGGCGGATGTCTTCGAGACCGGGGAGTTTGCGGAGTTGCTCACTGCTGGTGGGTTCGAGTCGATCGATCTCGACCGCCGGGGTGGTGCGCTATTTTTCAGCGCAACGGCATAACACCCCCAACCTTTCTATCACCAGCAACCGAATCCCGGGTATGAACATCTCACTCGAATCCGTTCCGATGGGCGAAACCGGTCTCCAGGTAAGCGAAATTTCCTTCGGTACGTGGCGGTTTGGCCGCGAAACCGACGCGGGCAATCTGGAGATCGACCGCGAGCAAGCCTTCGATCTGCTGGACACATACGAGGCTGCCGGCGGGCGGTTTATCGACACCGCAGATATGTACGGGGAGGGCAAAAGCGAGCGGTGGATCGGCCAGTGGCTGCAGGAACGTGACCGCGAGGATTTCGTCATCGCCTCGAAGATCTACTTTCCGAGCCGCGAGGAGCCAAACGGCGGCGGTCTTAACCGAAAGCATCTCCGCCGACAGATCGATCTGATTCTCGATCGTCTCGGCACCAGCTATCTCGACGTGCTGTATACGCACCGCTGGGACGACGCCACCCCGGCTCGTGAGTTCATGCGCACCCTCGATGGATTCGTTCGCGAGGGAAAAGTCAACTATCTCGGTGCGTCGACGCTTCGACCGAACGCCTGGAAGCTTACGAAGGCGAACGAACTCGCAAGACAGTACGGCTGGGAACCGTTTACCGTTACGCAGCCACGATACAACCTCGTCGACCGGGAGATCGAAGGCGAGTATATGGAGATGTGCCACGAGAGCGGGCTGGGAATCGTCCCGTGGAGCCCGCTCGCACAGGGCTTTCTGACCGGCAAGTACGAGCGTGACGGTGAGTTGCCCGCTGATTCGACGGCCTCGGATACTGACGGCTGGGAGGGGCGGTATCTCACCGAGGAGAATTTCCAGACACTCGACGTTGTTCAGACTGTCGCAGACGAGGTCGGCGCATCCCCGGCCCAGATTGCCATCGCGTACCAGCTTCACCATCCGGATATCACCGCGCCGATCATCGGTGCCCGGAAAACAGAGCAGCTGACCGAGAATCTTCGTGCTGCGACGGTCGAACTCTCCGGCGAGCAGTTCGAGCGACTCGAACAGGCGGCCGCGGGGCCGTTCGACGAGCTGTTATGACGACCGCTGTGATCGAGTCTGCGAGCGTCGAACGGATCGACCTCCAGCTGGAATCTGCGTTCACAATCTCCCGTGGCAGTACCGAGACCGTCGAGAACCTCGTAGTGAAACTCTCGGACGGTGATGGTCGAACAGGAATCGGCGGTGGTTCACCGTCCTCATACTACGACGAGACGCCAGATAGCACCGCCGACGTGTTGCCGGAGCTTTTCGATGTGGTCGATGACAAGCGACCCGCTCGCCTGCAGGCAATCGAACGGGAACTGCACGAACGTGCCCCAGATCAGGCAGCAGCCAGAGCAGCCGTCTCGATTGCCGTCCACGATCTGCTTTCGAAACAGACAGATGAGCCGCTGTACGAACGGCTGGGACTCACTCCGGAGTGGGCACCAGCCACATCCTACACTGTTTCGATCGACTCACCTGCTGCGATGGCCAGCCAGGCACAGCTGGCCAGAGAGGCCGGCTATCCGATCCTCAAAATAAAACTCGGGACCGACGACGACCGGCGAAGAATCGATGCGATCCGGAAGGCTGTGCCCAACGCACGAATCCGGGTGGATGCAAACGGCGAGTGGACACAAACGGAAGCGATCGCAAACGCCAACTGGCTTGCAAACGCCGGCGTCGAACTCCTCGAACAGCCCGTTCCGGCAGACGACATTTCTGCTCTCGAAGCCGTCGCTGCGGAGAGTGTTCTGCCGATCGCCGCCGACGAGTCCTGTGTGACTGCTGAAGACGTGCCTGCGGTCGCAGAAGCGGCCGATATCATCGTCGTGAAACTGATGAAATGTGGCGGTATCCGGCCGGCGATCCGCCAGATCGAGACTGCAAACGCACACGGTCTCGACGTGATGATCGGCTGTATGATCGAGAGCAACGCGTCGATCGCCCCAGCCTGTCAGCTGTCTCCACTCGTCGAGTACGCCGATCTGGACGGATCACTGCTCTGTGCGAACGACCCCTATGCTGGTGTTTCGATGCCAGCCGGACAGATCGATCTCGACAGTGTCGAGTGCGGAGCGGGCGCTCGGCGTGTAACTGATGGCGACGAAGAGTAGGTCCCACTCGGACTACAGTTCTGGTGGTTCGTCACGGCCGACAACGATCTCGTAGGCCTCGACATCCTCTAAAGCGGCGAGTTGGCCGCCGACATCGACCAGCTCGTCGCCCACATCGACAGTCAACGCCGCAGTCTCGCGGTTTTGACCGACTGCTCTGTCGACGATTTTCCCCTCGATAGTGCACTGCTTTCCGGTTTCGACACGTCGTCCTTCGACAGTCAGGTAGAACTCGCCGTCCTGATTTGCAAGATCGGTGAGACAGCGACGGATCGTTGCGTATCGGCGGGGGAACGGTCGGTCGTGGCCGGTCTCGACGAGTGTCTTCCCAGAGGTCCAGACGACAGTGTTGAGAAAGCCAGAGACTAAAAATCCAAGCTCCGATCGGTTGAAGATAACGCCGTAGCGGTCCTCTTCGTTGCTGACCTCCTCTTGTGGTTTGTACACCGAGTACTCACCATCTGCGACGGCGACGACGGGCGTGGTCACGCCACGGCGTGATCTGGCGGCTGTTGCGACTTTCTCGTAGTCGTACTCCGCGGGATCTGGAATATCGGCAGCCGGTGCAACAAGCAGTTCGATCGCCACGCCAGCCTCCCGTTTCTCGACGAGAATATCCTCGTATCTGGCGAGCAGATCAGGTGTCAAAGCAAGCACCAGCTCGTACTCGGCGGCGGCGATCACCTCCTCGATATACCGGAGAATCGTCTGTCGGGATTTCACCAGCGAGACGACCTCGTCGTTTCTTGCCGGTGTGACATAGCGCTCCGAGAGATCAGTAACGAGTTCATCGAGCGTCGACCGTACCGTCGTAAACGCCTCCTCGGGATCGATTGCGACCACACGCATCGGCCGTGATTCGTGGAGTTCGACGAGTCCGCTATCCGAGAGGCTCCGGACCGTATCGTAGACCCGGGGCTGTGGAATATCGGTTTTTTCGGCAATCTCCGAGGCTGTCAGACTGCCGTGTTCGAGGATTGTGATGTACGCCTCTGTTTCATACTCCCCGAAATCGAAGCGGTCACCGACCGCGGCTAGTTCCCGCTCGAGGTCGTTACTGCTCATACCCGCGTTTGTGTTCAGACTGGCATTAGCTTGTCCATGCCAGTGCGAATCTGTGGGAACTGACGAAAGTTCTAACCCTATGATGGGATACCTGTCAATTACTCGCCCAAAAACCCAAAGCCGAGGGTATCTATTCTATTATAACGCATAGCTATATGTCAAAACCTGATGTTAGAATTAACAAAATTATCGAGAAAGCTGACGATCTGATGCTCAAACAACAGGCCCTCGAAGATGCACCGTTTGGCATCACAATCGCGGATATGCGACAGGATGACGAGCCGATCATCTACGCGAACGACGGGTTTACTAGAATCTCCGGTTATCAAAACGAGGAGGTCGTCGGTCGGAACTGTCGCTTTCTACAGGGGGAGGGGACTGAAGAGGAACCAGCTTCCCGGATGCGCGAAGCGATCGAACGCGACGAAGCGGTACAGGTTGAACTCCGGAACTACCGGAAATCAGGCGAGCTGTTCTGGAACGAGGTAACGCTCTCACCGCTTTCGAACGATCTGGGCGAGGTGACACACTACATCGGCTTCCAGCAGGATATCAGCAAACGCAAACAGTACGAAAAGCAACTGGAAGAGCAACGTGACGATCTGACGGTGCTCAACGAGATGGTTCGTCACGACATCCGGAACGATCTTCAGGTCGCGATGGCGACGATGGAACTGCTCGCGGCGAAAAGTGAATCAGCTGATCAGGCACAGATCTCCACCGCACTCGAAAGCATCACACAGGCGATCGATCTGACCAACACCGCGAGAGATGTGGCTGCAGTGATGCTCGATGAGGGCAGCGATTACCGAGGAGTTCCTATCAGCCAGATTATTGAGTCTGAGTTACAGGATTGCCAGTCGTCACATCCCGAGGCAGATCTCTCTATCACCGGGGCGCTACCTCAGGTCCTCGTCCATGCGAACGATCTCCTCGCGTCTGTCTTCCGGAATCTGTTTACGAACGCCATCGTTCACAACGACTCCGACCAGCCAAAAGTCACCGTCGCTGCCGAGTTAGCGGATGACGAGGTCGTCGTCACTGTCAGCGATAACGGACCCGGGATTCCAGACGAGAATCTGCCACAACTCTTCGAGAAGGGGTGGACCGGCAGTGAGTCAAGCGGGACCGGGATCGGTTTGTATCTTGCGAGCAGGCTGATCACGAACTACGGTGGTGATATCTCACTTGCGACTGGTGATACCGTCGAGTCAGCGCTCGGTGGGGCAACGTTCGTTGTCCGACTCCCGCTCGCTGACAGCGAAGAGGGACAACAATAATAGGGCGCTCGGCCAACAGCGGTAGTATGGGAGTTCGGCCACCCACAAACGACGTCGACGACGAGCCAGAGACGATCGAGTTTGGCATCGCAGTGCTCGACGCTCGGGTTGAAGACCGTGGTGTTTCGTTTCCGATCACAAGCGAGGAACTCGACAGCGCTTACGGTGATATCACGGTCGCTGTCGACGCTGCTGGCCACAAGATCACGCTGTCGGAGGCAGTTGCTGACTGCCCACAGGAACGGTTCGAATCCAAACAGGCGCTTCTCAACGGCCTCCACCCCGTTTTCGAGGAGAAACGCGAGAAACGCTCCGGCGGCATCATCGGCCGTCTTCGATCACTCGTCCCCTTCTAGAAGCTCCCGTTTATCCTCGTCTGCCGCTTCTGTTGTCTCCGTCGCGTTCGACGTTGTTTTTCCGTTACCGTCGGCGAGCCGGGAGTGTTCCTCACGAGTGGATGGCTCTTGTGCTTGAGACTGTATGCTGTCGAGTTTTGACTCGATCCGTGCAACACGCTGTTGGTGCTGGCGGTTCGTGGTGACGATCAGATCCGAGAGGACACCGAACATGATCAGCTGGAGGCCAAACAGGAGTGAGACGCCGGATGCGAGCGCAATCACCTCGTGAGAAACACCGTAGGCAAAAAACCGTATCATCACGAAGACAGCGAGGAATATCCCGACCAGCACACTCATGAAGCCGACGCTACCGAAATAGAAGATCGGGTTGTTCATCTTCGCCATCCGGTACAGCGTCACCATAATGTTTGCGCCATCGCGAAAGGGACGGAGATTCGTCTCGGAGCCTGCCGGTCGTGGCTCGTAGGTTACCGGCACGACAGTGGTCTGGATGTCGTGGCGGACACATTCGACAGCCAGTTCGGTCTCGATACCGAAGCCATCTGCCGACAGTGAGAGCCGCTCGAAGGAGTCAGTCGTGAACCCGCGGTAGCCGCTGAGAATATCTTTCAGCTCGCGCCCGTGAATAAACCGAAACGCGCTGTTGATCAGTCCATTTCCGATCCTGTTGAGTCTAGTCATCGCGCCGGGCTGGAGGTCGGCAAAACGATTCCCGACGACGTGTTCTGCCTCCCCGGCCAGCAGCGGTTCGACTACTCTGTCTGCCTGCTCGGGTCGGTAGGTTCCATCGCCGTCGATCATCAGCACGTAGGGCTGCTCGATCAACTCGACTGCCTCCCGCACTGCCTGTCCTTTCCCGCTCCCGCTTTGCTCGACGACTCGCGCGCCTGCATCCGATGCGACCTGTTGTGTGCCGTCTGTCGACCCGCCGTCGATCACCAGCACGTTCTCGTAGCCAGCGTCCCGGAATCGCTCGATAACATCACCGACAGCAACGGCTTCGTTGTATGTCGGGATAAGAATACAAACCTCCTCACGCTGGCTCATTGACTCACCCTATGCCACTTGGGCAATAAAACGTATGTGATTGTTTTTTCGTGTAGTTCCACGGCAACAGCACTGAAACCAGCGAGCAGATTTACCCCTCGAATCCAGCGGAATCCATGACAGACGCGAACTCCTCCGTCTCCATCACTTCCTCGTATACGATTCCACCGGGGTAGTTGCCGCGAGTGTTCACGTGGTGGGCCTTATTTGCTGCAGATTCGTCTGCCTCCGGCTGCTGTTCGGACAGCACACTAGTCGAGACAGCCTGCGACTGCGACCGCGCTTGCTGCGCTGACACCAGCCAGAAACGTCCGCCTGCTTTGTCGGGTCATTGTCTACCTGTCTATTATTATAACTAGCGCATCCACGAATTCCAACCATCGAAGAACGGCTCCCAGCCGCTGAGAATGCCGATGATAGATAGTACAGAATATCTGTCCGGAGTCCGAAGGATGGATATGGAGTACGTTACCCTGGACGACGCGACGGTTCCCGCAGTCGGCATCGGTACCTGGCAGATGAACCGACAGACTGCCTACGAGTGTGTCTCAACGGCGCTCGAACTCGGCTACCGCCACATCGATACGGCACAGCTGTACGAAAACGAAGCCGGCGTCGGAAGCGCAATCCAAGACAGCGATGTCGACCGCGAGGAGCTTTTCGTAACGACGAAAGTCAATCCGACGAACAGAGCTGTCGACGATATCGTTGACTCGGTCCGGGGAAGTCTCGACCGACTGGCGCTGGATTATGTGGATCTCCTCCTGATCCACTGGCCACACCCGCTTGCTGATCTGGCGACGGTCATGCAGGGACTCGACGAGGCAGTCGAGCAGGGGCTGACACGTTTTATCGGCGTGAGTAACTTCAGCGTCGATCGGCTCGTCCGTGCGCGCGAACTCGCCGATGCACCGATTCTCACGAATCAGGTACTGTTTCACCCTTGGTGGCCCCAGCGCGAACTGCTCTCGTACTGCCAGCAACACGATGTGATCCTGACTGGCTACAGCCCGCTTGCAAACGGTGGGGCGATCGACGACAAACTACTGGCCGAGATCGGTAGCCGGTACGGCAAGACCGGCCCACAGGTCGCCCTTCGATGGGCGACACAACACGAAAACGTCGCGACGATTCCGATGTCGACCTCACGGGACCATCTCGCCGAAAACGTCGATATCTTCGATTTCAAGCTCACGCAGGCAGAACACGATCGTATTACCCGCCCCTCCTATCTGAAAACAGGGCTTACGATGGCTCGCGGCATGCTGTGACGCTACGTCGCTCTCTTTTCACAGATCTCGACGAAGTTTTCGAGGACGACAGCTGAACGGTCCCCTTCGGCGCTGAATCCGTTGTCGCTCCACTCGTCGATCTCTGCTAGCTCCTGAGCGCGAAACTCCGGATGGAACTGTACCGACCAGATCGGATGCTCCGTGTGGGCTGTCGCAAAGGCCTCGTAGTACGGTGCCCGGCCGATAATTTCCATTCCTTCCCCGCGCTCGACAACGTAATCCCCGTGATACACCGGCACGTGGTCGGAGATGTCCTCGAACAGCGGATTGTCGTCGTAGCTCCACTCGACGAACCCCGCCCGTAGCGTCCTCTCCTCGACAGTTCCGCCGAAGGCCGTGTTGATGAGTTGGTGGCCAAAGCAGATTCCAAGCAGCGGCACTCCTCGGTCGACACACCGGTCGATCACCTCGAATCCCGGGTCGACCCAGCTGTGTGAGCGCTCGTAAACACCGGCTGTACTCCCGCTCAGCACGACGCCATCGACATCGCCCACGATCGATGGATCCGGGTTCTCCACGAACCAGTGGTGATCAGCATCCGGTAGCTGGTCAGCGATTGCTCTCGGATGAAAGCGCATCTCGGGGTCCGGTTCGTTGTCGACCAGGAGGAGCTCGGTCATCAACCATTGCTTCGTGCTCGAAAGGAAAATGTGCTCGTAATTAGACGCTGCCAGCGTTGTCATCTCACTCGCTCAATGTCCTTATATGTGTTAAAATAGTCTGGACCTAATACAATGATGCCTCATTCGTTCAGGGAAAACAATAAATACTTCCCTAACTTCTGACTATCTGCTGCAAAAGAAAACAAGAAAGGTAAACAACAGCTAAAAATTGAAAGTCTGATACTGTCGTTTCACTGTGTGTGCATCGCCAAATGACCACCTGACCCAGATCACCTGTTCTGGTGTGGCCAACGTACCCCTCTGCACTGAAACGCGGCTGGGCTCGTTTGGAGCCTACGCGTTTTTACCCCACTTCCTTTGGTCTCTGTCGCGAAGCTCCTGCAACCTCTCGACTCCGAAGTCGTTAAGAACGACTCCCACGAAAGCTGTCGTATGCAAAAGCTCATCATCCGCGGCGATCCCGGCATTCGGAAGGGTGCCGTCATCGAGTACGACGGAACCGAGTACGTCTGCTTCGGGATCAACCGTCAGGGTGAGTGGTACGGCCCCGACGAGATACAGCTGTGGTGTACGATCGGCGAGGAAGACGAAAAGGAGGCCTACGAGCGCCGCGAGTACATCCCGATGCATCTTGATGTCGACTCTGCCGACGCCGAAGAGATCACTGTTATCGAAGCTGCTTCCTGAGGTAGCGTCTTTTTTATTTACGGAGCACGACTCCCCTGACAGCTATGCGTTTACTCAACATCGTTGCACGGCTGTTTCTGTTCGGGATCGTCGCCGCGGCAGGGATCGCGGCGGGCTGGTTTCTGTTTATCGAACTGCCCCAGTCCGCACTCGAACTCGCAGGTATCATCTTCCTTCTCCTCCTGATCCCACCACTTCTGCGTGCGGCGGGTGGCGTCGCGGGCTCGGTGGCACCGCGGTACAACGTCGCGGAGGTTGCCGTCACGGGACCGATTACGCGTAACACCACCGGTGGCGGGATCGGCTCCCGGCCAAGCGGTGCCGGTGCAGATGAGATCGTCGAACAGATCGACCGAGCAAATGCGGATTCGAGCGCACAAGCACTGCTCGTCCGTCTCAACACCCCCGGCGGAGAGATCGTTCCAAGCGAGGATATCAAACTCGCCGCCGAACGGTTCGACGGTCCGACCATCGCCTACGCGACTGATACCTGTGCCAGCGGCGGCTACGAGATTGCAAGCGGCTGTGACGAGATCTGGGCACGGGAAGGGAGCATCGTCGGCTCGATCGGTGTCATCGGTTCGCGCGTGACCGCGGCGGAACTGGCTGATAGGCTCGGGCTGGAGTACGAACAGCTGACTGCAGGGGAGTACAAGGATGCTGGCGTCCCGTTGAAGGATCTCGAAGAGGACGAGCGCGCCTATCTTCAGGGACTCATCGACGATTACTACGACCAGTTTGTCTCGAACGTCGCCGAGCGCCGGGAGATGGACCGTGCGGAGATTGAGGAGACAGAAGCTCGTGTCTATCTTGGCAGCGAAGCCGCCGAAAAAGGTCTCGTCGATACGCTGGGAACCCGTGAGGATGTCGAAAACGATCTTGAACAGCGTCTCGGCCAGGAGATCGTCATCCGCGAGTTCGAGCCTGACTACGGACTCGCCCAGCGACTCAACCTCGGTGCACAGCGGTGTGCCTATGCCTTCGGTGCCGGGATCGCTGGCTCGGTTCTCGGCGACGATCAGCGGTTCAAATTCCGGTAGCGTCTGACGAAACTTCATTATCTTCCTCCCAGTATCGCCTGCTGTGACCAGAGGAACCGAGGCAGTCGACAGACAGGATCCCGAGGCAGTCGAGACGCAGGATCCGTTTTCGCGCCTTTCAGAGCCGGTTTTCTCACTCGATTCCTCACTCATTGTCACTGATTGCAACGACGCTGCCGAGTCTGTATTCGCAACAGTCGATCCCGTCGGCGAGCCCCTCACTGCTATCGAACCAGAGCCGGGGCTTTTCCCGATTGGTGATATCGAAACCACCATGAAACGAGGCGAGTCCCTCGTCTACGAGCGGTACATCTCCGCCGCGGATTGCTGGTACGAATTCCGGCTCTATCCAGACGAAGATGGGCTGACTATCATCTGCCTTGACCGCTCTGTACAGAAAGAGCGCGCTCGTAAACGCGAACAGCGCCTTGGTAGATTCCGTGCGTTCGTCGAGAACTCCTCGGATATCATTACGCAGATCGATCCCGATGGCACGATCACCTACGTCAGCAAAACGGTGTCGGATGTACTGGGCTACGAGCAGTCGGCCATCGTCGGCGAGAACGCGCTGAAACACGTCCACGAGGACGATGAGGAAACATATCTGGCCCATCTAAACGAGCTGCTTGGGACCCCCGAGCAGACAGTCAGCTTCCAGTACAGATTCGACCATCCCGCGCGGGGCTGGATCTGGATCGAATCCACCGGCACGAACCAGTTCGAGACACCGGAAATCGAGGGAATTTTGCTCGTCAGCCGAGAGATTACTGACCGAAAGGCGACCCAGCACAGGCTGGTCGACCAGCGGGATAACCTCCAGTTGCTCAACCAGATGGTTCGCCACGATATCCGAAACGATCTTCAAGTTATTCAGGCACACGGCGAACTTCTTGCCGAGGACGGTGTGGCTGACAGTCGATCCGTGCGACAGATTCTGGCGAATGCAGAAAGTGCAGTCGAGCTGACCGAGCAGGCCCGACTGCTTGCTGATGTGATGCTCGAACAGGAGGACACCGTCGGCTCCCGATCACTGCGGTCGATTCTCACCGAAGAAATCAAGGCCACACGGGAGAGACACGAATCGGCGACAGTTACGGTCGAGGGTGAGATTCCTGCCGTTTCTGTCCGTGCAAACGAGATGTTACACTCCGTCTTTGACAACTTGTTGACGAACGCGATTGTCCACAACGACACTGCCAACCCAGCTGTGACCGTCACAGCTCGGTGTGTCGAGCAGTCCGTTCGGATACAGGTCAGTGACAACGGATCCGGTATTCCCGACGACCGGAAGGAGGATATTTTCGACCGCGGGGAGAAAGGCGACGATAGCGATGGGACGGGTCTTGGTCTGTATCTCGTCGACACCGTTCTCGACCAGTACGGCGGCGATGTCTGGATTACCACTCGGGAGGTGACCGTCTCACCGGCCGCACTCTGTACCACGACATCGGCAAACCGCTCACGTCAGACTGATGCTGGCACGACCGTCGTCGTCGAACTCCCAGTTGCAGAGTAGAAAATATTTAACGGGCCAGTATAGATATCAATCCAGCATCATGGTTGGTCCCCCTGATCGTGCGGATCATCACACGACTCGCCGTCGATTCCTGCAAGGCGGGCTCACAATCGTTGCTTCAGGTGCCATCGGTCTTGTCAGCGGGGACTCGCCATTCGTCGATGTCAGCAACCTGTCGCCCGAGTCGGCCACGGTCGCTCCAGGTGCGGAGCTAACTGTTTCCGCCGATGTTCATCTCCTCACGGATGTCCGCGAGACGCAAGATATCATCTGCAGAATCGAGGAAGAACCAGTCGAGGGTGCTGTCCAGACGGTTACACTCGATCCCGACGAGCGTGAGACTGTAACGTTCGAGATAACTGTCCCCGAGGAACCTGGTGAGTACGAGTACGGCGTATACAGTGAGGATACCCGTGATCGCGGGACGTTGGTTGTAGAGTCCCCCGAGTTCCAGCTTAGCGAGTTCGAACTATCCAGAGAGACTGTCGGCATTGGTGAAGAGATCTCAATCTCTGCTGAGGTAACCAATGAGGGTGTAGTAACGGGAACGAACACCGTCGAACTCTGGATCGACGAGACGGAGCTGTGGACCGAGGAGCTGACCCTCGACAGCAACGAAAGCGAAAGTGTTTCCCTGGATTTCAACGCACCAGACGACGAGGGGGAGTACACATTCGGCATCCGGACTGCAGATAGCAAACGCTCTCGTGATCTAACAGTTTTGACCAGTCCGCCAGACAGCAACGAACGAAACCAGAAACAAGAGTCCAACGGCGACAACACAGCAAACCAGTCTACAGACGAGCATGCTGACGACGATGGTGCAGGATTCGGCGTCGTGAGCGCACTCCTCGGCTCCGGAGCGGTCGGCTATCTCCTGCAGCGTTTGCAGCACGAAGAGAGCTAACGATCTGTGGAACCGATGGTATCATTACGCTTCGTCGCATTCCGTCAGGCATGGTAACTATCACCCCCCCAACGGAACGAGTCTGTGAACGCTGCGGACGGAAGGATGAATGGGACGAAACCAAACAAACCTTCGTCGCCCAATCCAGTCAGCACGGTAATCCTCACTGTCTTCACGAGTGGGATATTAACGGAAAGTACAATCCGCTCGGGAAATCACAGTCTTGAGAGCAGATGCCCACGATCTACGTCACAGCACCGCCGGAAGACGCAGCGTCGATCGCCAGAACGCTCGTCGAAGAGCGACTCGCGGCCTGCGTCAATCGTTTCTCCTGTGACTCGATCTACCGCTGGGACGGTGAGATTCACGAAGACGAGGAGGTTATTCTGTTGGTGAAGACGACGCAGGAAAACGCCGAGGACGTTCGGGAACGGGTCGAAACGATCCACCCCTATGATGTCCCCTGTATCGAGCAGTTCGAGGAGTCGGTGGTTGCTGACGCGTTTGCCCAGTGGCGGACGGATTCGACTGACGGTTCAGAGTAATCTGCAACCAACGAAAGACGGGCTGTGACTGCCTGGTTGATTTTCGCTATTACGAACCAGTAGTTCGCGGCTCAAGGCACCGGGTATGGAATCGCTGTTGCATCGAGCAGCCCCACGCTTGCGACCACCGACAGGAGCAGACTCGTCACAAGAATCGCGACAAAAGATGGATCCAGATGCGTGTCGGCGTGTGCATACAGTGTCCGCTGGGCAAGTTCACCGATCGCAGCAGCGACGACCCCGATCACAACGGCTCCGACGATCGCAGCCGCGGGGGAGGCGTCGACCGCGACAGCAACAATTCCTGCGGGCAGCGCGATATGGTGGGTCACAGGCACGTCGTACAGCTCGGCAACACCAGCAAGCAAACTCGCAGCTGCGATCCCGAAGGCCAGAAAGACACTATCGCCGACTAACGCGATGATCCCGGAGCCGAGGCCGACAGCCAGACCGATCCCGAGCACAGTCTGCAGTTCGTAGTACGCTGGCTGCCATGGCTCGACGATGTGGCGACCGCCCGTTCCCTGTGCAGTGTCGTGGCCTTCGTCACCCCAGTACTCCCCCGCCGTGAACGGTGACATATCCAGCACCGAGCGATCGCTCTCCCGCAGTCGACCCAGCAGTGGATAGCCAAAGACGAGTCGGTGCATGAATCCCGACAGTACAATAGAGAGTGCGATCGGGTCGACCGGCACCGAAAGTCTCGCCGAGAGCCATGCGAGTACGAGCCCGAGCAGCCCGAACGCCGCTCCGACCAGAAAGACAGCTGGCTCCCGCGGGAGCGGGACGGCGATCTGTTTTGCCTGATGATAGCGGAAGGTCGTATCGAACGTCTGCTTGCGGCCGACGTAAGCCGCCGCAGCGACGCCACCCGCGAAGGCGACGTGGGGGCCGACCACCGGCCCGAAACCGATTGCACCCGTGAGACCGACCGCATCCAGCGGTGCGACTGCCGGATCGAGAAGTGGCGATGAGCCGTCAGCAAACACGCTGTCACCGGCCAGCTCACCGATGACGACGACAACGCCTGCGACACCAAGCATCGGGAGCGCACCGATTGCTGCGCCTGCGATGCCGCCGAGCACTGCCCCAGCGATCAGCCACAGGGTGAGGCCAGTCAGTACCATTGTCGCCCCGGGTTCGGCTCGTTCGATCGGTAATCGTCACGTGACAGCTGCACCATTACCTTCCTGTGGGTCCAGGTGGCTCATAGTGTTGACGCTGTCGAGCCGACAGTAGAATTACTCTTCTTCGTCTTCCTCTTCGACGACTTCCGGATCCCGCATCGCCGTCTGGAGGCTGTCGATCCCGTTTACCCACTCCGCAACGAGGCCAAACTCCAGCTCTTCAGTCAGTGAGATATCCAGCTCCGCACCGTCGATGATCAGCGTGCCTGCCTGCACACAGTAGCCAAGCGCCGCGTCAAGATCCTCTTCGCTTTCTGCCTCGGCGGCTGCTTCGATATACTCCTCGACAGTTCCGTCTTCGGCGGGGCCACCGACGATGAACTCCTCGGCAGCGTAGAAGACACACATAAGCGAGGTCTGGACGCCGTCGATCAGCATCTCTTTTTCTTCGTTGTCGAACTCGACTTCGGAGAGCACGACCTGCTGAATGTCTTCGAGTTCGCCAAGCGCGGTCTCCTCGTCGATGACGCCGTCGTCGAAATCGGTGATGATTTTTGCGACTGCGATTGCAGTATCGTCCTGCAGATTCAACAGCAGTCGGGCCGAGTCCTCTTCTTCGGGGTCGATCTCCTCCTCGCGGAGGCGGTTGATCCAGTTTTGCCAGCGTTCGTCGGTGTAGTATTCCCCCGGTTCGTTGCTCATACTCATCGGTACGTCGCTCTTGGGTTATTACTTTCGACCCGTCGGCTCAGTGGTTGGTACGGAGTCATCGTCACAGCAAAACCAACAGATGCGCTCCCCGCAACTATCGAACGCTCCGCTGGTGAGTACCGTCTGGGAAGCGACGACTAGATCAACGTACGACGCGGCGTTTTCGCCGACACAGATGATTAACTCTGGCTTTCTTCGTCGAAGAATCCGGCGACATCCTCCAGTCCGAGCACAAACTCCGGATCGAATGCGGAGGATGGGGTGTGATAGCCCGTCGGCACCGACTCGGCTTCTTCCAGCTGCTGGAGTGCCGTTGTCGCTGCGTCGATCGTTAGCGCGTACGGCTCGGGCGTTCGGAGGCGTGTGGTTACTGTCTGCTCGCCGTTGGTCACTTCGCCCCAGATCAACGCCGTCTCGGTGTTTCGGCGCGTCTCCGAAGGTCCATCGAACGCTTTCTTCGCCAACCACTGGAGCCCCTCCTTGATCGGTTCGACACCTAGAATGGCTGTCGCGGGCGAGCCAGCCCGGAGTACGCGCGCGGCGGTCTCTGACATCGGCGTATACACTTCGATGTTCTCAATCCCCGTCGTGTAGTAGGCTGTCGCGACATCACCCCACGGAATCGTCGCTGCGTGGCGCTGGCCGGCACCGAAATCGATCTCGCGCTGTTCGGAGGCGACCGGCACGTCGAGGATCTGCCCATTTCGGCGGATCTTCCCGCCGCTTGCGCCGTGTTCGATCAGCGAGGCAACTGTGCCGCCCGACAGTGCGCCGCTTGCTTCGAAGCCGAGACGGAGTTCGTTCCCTGACGGCAGCTTGTCGTGTAGATGGCCGGCGACACAGTCGGTTGGGACCACGTCGAACCCGATCCCTGGAAGCAGCAATGTTTCTGCCTTCTCGGCGTCGCGGTCACGCTCTGCGAGCGCCTCGAAGACGGGAAACTCGCCAGTAATATCAAGATAGTGTGTCCCGGTATCGAGACAGGCCTCGACCAGCGGCTCATAGGTCTCGACGAACGGGCCGGCACAGTTGAGAACGGTGTCGATCCCGGCGAGATACTGCCTAGCCTCCTCGGCCGCGAACACACGGGAATCGGTGTCGAGCATCGCGGCCAGCCCGCGGGTTTTCGTCCCATTTCGGCCGGCCACGACGACATCCAGCTCTCGGTCGACGGCCTCTGTTGCGATTAGCTCTCCAGTGTAGCCGTATGCCCCGTAGATGAGGATACTCATACAGCTTCTTTTGAGCCTTGCTGGCAAAAAGCCAACCAATTACATCCGAGACAGCATTTGGACTGAACCAGACTACTCGACGACGTCTGCCACTGTCGCATCCGCAATCTCGACGAGTCGCGCTGGTGAGATTGCAAACACTGCATCCGGGCTCCCAGCGGCGGCCCAGACCTGGTCGAACTCGGTCAGCGTCTCGTCGACATACACCGGGACGCTCTCGTCGTGATAGAACGGGGGCACGCCACCAACCTCGTAGCCGAGTGTCTCGGTTACCTCCTCCGGTTCGGCCATCCGTGCGGTGTGAACACCCCTGAGGGTTGCAAGCTTCCGACTATCGACGGTTTGGGCACCGCTCGTTACGACGACCACCATTGTATCTGCAATGAAAGCGAGCGAACTCGCAATCTGTGCCCGCTCACAGCCGATCGAAGCCGCAGCATCGGCCACGGTCGCGGTGCCCTCCGAAAACCGTTCGATTTCGAGTTCCGTTCCGTGTTCCTCCGCGCGTCGCTGAAACGTGTTCATTAGAGGTAAAGGTCGACCTGATCGATGTCGAGTGTGTTTTCCATCGTCTCGATCTCTTCTTCGAGCTGTTCGATCTCTCGTTCGAGGCGCTGGTACTTTGGATTCTCTTGTAGCTCCTGGCCTGAAAGCTCTACTTCCAGCACATTCCGTTTGAGCTTTAGCGAACTCAGGTCCTGCATCTGGCTGTTATACTCGGAGATCGTCAGCGCTCGTTCGACGACTTTGATGAGATTTTCTCTGTCGACAGGCTTGACGACGTAGTCGTCAATATCCATATCTGCAATCTCGAAATCCGGGTCGACTGCAGTTAGCATGACAACGCGGCAGTCTAGCCCGCGTTTTCGGATCTCCTGCAGGACCTCATCGCCAGTCATCCCAGGCATCCGACGGTCGAGCAGTACGACATCAGTCTCCTCGTCGACCATCTGTAACCCCTCCTCGCCGCTGAGTGCAACTGCTGTTTCGTAGTTTTCACTCAGGCGCAGCTCGTAGGTGCTGGCAACGCGCTCTTCGTCGTCCACTATCAGGACACGCGGTGAATCCGTCGCGGAGCTCACAGCTATATGTCTATGTTCGACCCAATTATAATTATGCGATTTTGATCCAGCACCGATAGCTCGATTTGCTGGTATTCTTTTTGCTGATAACCGGCCGAACTACATTTATTGAGTCATCTGCTATTGCTGGATAGATGCGTCCGCTCAGTAGTACCGAGAAAATCAGCTCCAACAGGGCAGTCTCCGAAACTCTGGGAGTCGCTGTTCTCGTTGGAATGACGGTTCTTGTCACGGCATCGCTCGGTGCTGGGGTTATGATCGTCGCAGAGCAGGACGCAGAGCAGACAGCAGATATCGGATTCACACATCTCGGTGATCGGCTGGTCATCGAGTACGCTGATGAGGACGACCGGGCTGCTGGCAATCTCTACGTCGACGGGCCAGATAACAACGTTACCTGGGCAGGGATTTCTGACGATCTCGGTCCCGAGGATGCCGTCACCGAAGGAACCTTCCTCGAGGTCGGACCGGAAACTGCCTATGGCTCGGGTGTGCAGGACGACGACACTTTTGATATTGTCTACTTCACCGAGGATGGTGAGCGGTTCGTGCTCGCAACATGGAACGAGGTGGAGGATGAGGATCCACTCGCAGATGACGACGACCCACCAGATCCGGATGGGTTCTGATCAGCCCTTGATATTACAGACCGGGAAGGTTCGGGCAACCTTATCACCAATCCCTAACGCATCAGAGACCGCAACAACCTCGTCAACATCTTTGTAGACGCCTGGTGCCTCCTCGGCGACTGTTGCACCGCTCTGTGCCTTGACGTAGATATGCTCTTGCTCGCGGAGGTCATCCATCACGTCCTCGCCCCAGTACTCGTTTTTCGCCTGTGTTCGTGACATCAGCCGGCCGGCACCGTGTGCCGTCGAACCAAACGTCTCGGAGAGGGATTTCTCGCCACCCCGGAGGATGTAGCTGCCTGCGCCCATACTGCCAGGGATGATAATCGGCTGGCCAACCTCCTCGTACGCCGGCGGCAGCTCCGGTCGTCCGGCGGGGAAGGCACGTGTTGCACCTTTTCGGTGGACGTACACCTCTTTTTTTGTGCCCTCGATGTCGTGAACTTCCTTCTTTGCGATGTTGTGAGCCACGTCATACAGAAGCTCCATCCCGAGTTCGTCCCAGTGGCGGTCGAACACGTCGGTAAAGACTTCGCGGGTCTGGTGCATGATCAGCTGCCGGTTCACCCACGCAAAGTTGATCGCCGCACACATCGCGCCGTAGTACTCCTCGGCCAGATGCGAGCCAGCGGGTGCGGCGGCGAGTTCTTTGTCTGGCAACTGGTTCAACAGCCCCTTGTGGGTCTGTTCGATCTCCCGGAGGTAGTCGGTACAGACCTGGTGACCCAGTCCTCGAGAGCCACAGTGGATCAACACGACGATCTGGTCGGCTTCGAGGCCAAACTCCGCGGCGACATCCGCTCTGAAGATATCGGTCACGCGTTGTACTTCGAGGAAGTGATTCCCGCTCCCGAGACTGCCTGCCTGGCTCCGGCCCCGGTCTTTTGCCTTCTGTGAGACTGCAGAGGGGTCGGCGTCCGGCCGATGCCCTTCGTCCTCGCAGTGAGCCAGATCTGACTCGATCCCGTAGCCGTTCTCGACTGCCCACTCGACGCCGCGGTCAAGGATCTCGTCGACCGGTGCGTTCTGGATGACGCCGCCGCCACCCAACCCCGTCGGGACGGCGTCGAACAGCTCGTCGACAAGTTCCTCTTCCTTGCCCTGGATATCGTTGTAGGTGAGGTTCGTTTTCATCATCCGCACGCCACAGTTGATGTCGTACCCCACAGCGCCGGGGCTGATACAGCCGTCGTCGGTGTTCAGCGCTGCGACGCCGCCGACTGGGAAGCCATACCCCTGGTGGCCGTCGGGCATGCAGATTGCGTACTTTTCGATGCCCGGGAGGTGGGTCGTGTTCTTCAGCTGTTCGAGTGTCTTGTCCTGTTTGATCTCTTCGAGCAGCGACTCGCTCGCGAGGACGCGTGCGGGGACGCGCATCCCGCCTTCTTGTGGGATCTCCCAGACGTGTTCGCGGAGCTTTTCGAGCGTGATGTTGCCGGCCTCGAACGTGTTGGTCATACCTAGTTTTGGGCTAGCGAGAGGCAAGAAAGGTTCGGGACCGACCGTGGCGGTCCGCCGTCGCTGGTCAGTGCTGCGGTTTTTACACGAGTAACGCTAATATTACAAACGAACGTCATGTCAGAGCCAGCATCCGCGACGACGATCCTGATCCCGATCGACGCGAGCGATCCTGGCGAGCCCCCTGCCTCACTCGTCGAACTGTTGAGTCCGCTGTCGGTCGTTATCCTCGGCTACTACCCTGTTCCGGATCAGACCGGCACCGACCAACTCCGCGAGCAGGTTGGCGAGGACGCCCAGTCTGTTCTCTCGGGGGTCAGTGAGCAGTTTCAGGCTGCGGGTGCAGATGTCGAAACGGTGCTCGTCTTCACCAAAGATCGGCTGCAGACCATCGATCGGATCGCTGCAGAACACGAGGCCGACGCCGTGCTCAGTGCTGGAACTGTCGGTGAGGAGCTCGAACAGATTCTCGTTCCGCTACGGGGCGACGAGAACGTCAAAAACATTCTCGAATTCGTCACCGCCTTGCTAGAGAGCAGCGACGCCACGGTGACGTTTTTCAACGTCGCCAAACCTGACGACGCACCCCGCGGTGAACTCATCGTTCGGGGTGCGCGTGACAGGCTGGTCGAAAGCGGCGTCGAATCCGAGCGGATCGACTGGGAACAGCGAGAGGCTGACTCCACCAGCGCGGAGATTCTCGACGCCGCGGCGGCACACGACCTGCTCATCGTCGGGGAGTCTGAACCCTCGCTCCGTAAGCGAATCCTCGGGACAGTACCCGATAAAGTGATCAAAGCGTCGCGACGACCTGTGCTTGTCGTTCGCAAACGGGACGAGTAGATCAGGTGAGCAGATCGTAGCTCAGGCCAAGCAACAGCCCGTAAACCGCGTGGCCAAGCAGACTCAGTTCGGCGATATTTGGCAACGGCGGTGCGCCGGGGAATCCGACGGCTGACAGCCACACTGGCATCACGAGGACGGCAAAGCCTGCCCACACGATGACGCCGTATGCGAGACCGATACTCCCCGCCGCCACAGGGCTGTCTGCGTACTTACTGGGAATGCCGAGTTCCAGTAGCACAGCGAACACCACTCCCAAGATGGCCCCGTGTGCCAGATGGATCGTCCAGCCGATGCCCGGCGCGGCAGTATCTGGCGTTGCCTCGACACCGTAGAGATTCGGAATCGCCACCTCTAGGACGGGATCTGGAATCACCAATACCATAATCAATCCGAAGGCGAACGATCCGAGCAGCCCTCCGACGACGCCTGCCTGCCAGGATGAAAGCGCCGTTTCGTTTTGCTCGACTGTCTCCGATTTTGTTTCTTGACTCATTGCAGTAAAATATCCGGAGGCGACCGACTTGAGCCCCGCTCGCTCGTGTGCCGATACCACATTTCACGACAACTATATAACAAGACACTGGCTGTTGTTCGCTGGGTGGCTGTGGACTGGAAATCGGGACTTTGCGCTCGGGAATTTATGTGGGGTTTCCACGTGGAAATGGGGGGTTTCCACGAGGAAACCCTCTTGGGTAATACCCCTTTCCACGAGGAAATCCCTGTGCGAAAGTACTGTGCGAAACCCGATTTCTTGTTGCCAAACCTTCCGTTGGCTGTGTCACTGTGTTCGACCCAGAGACTAAAACCGGGCCAATCCAATGAGGTGTATGATCAGTGGGTCCGAAATGGCGGTCATCGACGAGAATGCCGCCGCTCAGGGCGTTTCACAGAAACAGCTGATGGAGTCGAGCGGTAACGCAGTCGCCAAGGCAGTCCGTGAGATTGCTTCGCCAGGTGAGACGGTCAGCATCGTCGCCGGTCGGGGGAACAACGGTGGCGACGCGTTCGTTGCTGCACGATTTTTAGAGGAGTACGAGGTTCGGATCTTTCTGCTTGGTCGTGCGGCGCTGATCGGCACCGAGATCGCGCGCGAAAACTGGGAGGCGCTCGGACTGACCGACTGCGAGCGCCACGAGATCACGGATTCGACTGCACTCGACCGCGGTGACTCCGATCTCATTGTCGACGCGATGCTGGGGACGGGCGTAACCGGAACACTCCGGGAGCCAGCGGCGACAGCCGCGGAGATCATCAACGACTGCGATGCGACCGTCCTTTCGGTCGACGTACCCTCGGGGCTGAACACCGAGACTGGCGACCCGCTCCCGGGTATGGTTGAAGCCGACCACGTGGTTACGTTCCACGACACCAAGCCCGGACTGGACGAGATCGACGCCGAGGTCACCGTCGCGGATATTGGCATTCCCGACTCTGCCGAAGCGTTCGTCGATCGCGGCGATCTCCAGCGGATCTCCAGACAGCCGGACAGCCACAAAGGCGATCATGGCGAAGTTCTTGTGATCGGCGGCGGCCCCTACACTGGCGCGCCAGCACTCGCGGGCAAAGCCGCCCTGCGAGCTGGTGCTGATCTCGTCCGGATTACCTGTCCGACCTCGGTCGCCCACGAGGTGCAGGGCTACAGCGAGAACTTCATCCTGCGCCCCGTCGAGGGCCGGGAGTTCATGCCCGGTCACGTCGGTCAGGTGATGGAGTTCGCCGCCCAGCACGACACGCTTGTCATCGGCCCGGGACTGGGTGCCAACGAGGGGACACTCGAAGCCGCCGAAGCGATTCTCACAGCCTTCGATGGGACTGCTGTCGTGGATGCAGATGCGCTGCAGGTCGTGCCGGGGATCGATACGGAGGCAACGCTGATCTGTACGCCCCATCAGGGTGAGCTGGTCAAGATGGGTGGGCCCGACCGTGAGGACTGGCCTGAGCGCCGTGAGGCTGTCGCCGAGTTTGCGGGTGAGCTTGGACAGACGCTTTTGGTGAAAGGTCAGTACGATATTATCGCTGACAGTGAGCAGACGCGAGTGAACCGGACGGGGAACCCGGGGATGACCGTCGGCGGCACTGGTGACGTGCTTGCAGGCGTGACTGGCGCACTCGCCGCGACACAGGAAACGATTCACGCTGCTGGGCTCGGGGCGTATATTACCGGCAGAGCTGGCGATATTGTTGCCGAGGAGTACGGCGATGGGATGGTTGCGACGGATCTGGTCGAGGCGGTCCCTGCGGCAATGAGTCGAACTGAATAGAACGCGCGAATCAGGTCCAGAGTTCGTGGCAGTATCAGTCCGCAACGTAATTTTTGTCGGTCGTCGTCAGACCGCGATGGCGAGACAGCGAAATCACTCACCACAGTCCGTATCAAACGTTTTCATCACACGACGGGCAGTATCCGTCAGTAGATCGACATCGTCGGTGAAGACTTCGACCGCCACTGTCCCATCGAAGGAAGCGAGATGCGCTGAAAGCAGTTCGTGGTCGATCTCGCCAGCGCCGACGGGAATGTGGGTATCGCCCCGCGTTCGCGCGTCGTGGACGTGAAGATGCGAGACCAACTCTCCGTACTCTCGGAGAAACCGTTCGATGCCATCGTTCCCGCTTTCCATGTATGCGTGTCCGATATCGAAACAGATCGGGACATCCTTCTCCGCCGCGATCTCTCCCAGCACAGAGAGTGGGAGCCCGCGTTTCTGGTGTCCGACATTTTCCACGACGACTTCGATGTCCGCATCCTGCCCGGCCTCGAGGATCGCAGCGATCTGGGAGGCAAACACCGGACGGAGCGAGGTGTCACTGGGGTTGCGAACCGTTCCGTGAAGCACTGCTTTGCGGGCACCGACTCCGCCGGCCCACGAAAGCAGCCGACGCTGATACTCCACGATAGCGTCGTTGATCTCGGCGACAGGCGTTGCGACATCCTGTTTGAACGGCAGATGGATGTCGAGGGTGAGATCCAGATCCTCACAGACAGTTCGCAACGCTCTGTCGTCGATCCGATCGGGAACATCAGTCGCTTCCGCCAGACCAAACTCGACGAAATCGAACCCCGTTGCCGTCGCTTCAAGACGCTCTATCGAGTCTCCGACAGTGACCCCAACGTCTATGTCAGCCATGCCTTCTCCCCATACCTGAGTTGACGTCTGGTACCCTTACAAAACCACTCCCTCTCTGTGCGAACGTATCGCTCCGACGCGTTTAATCGGTACAAGCCCAACTACTGGATGATGAGCGATGGCGATATCGTCTCTGGCGCGGCAGCCTTCTCGATGCTTGGGCCGGAGCTGCGAGCGGCACTCTCCGAGCGTGGCTTCCAGAGCCCGACTGAGCCACAGCGACGGGCGCTGCCACCACTGATCGAGGGGAAGAACGTCCTCGCTATCGCGCCGACAGGCAGCGGGAAGACAGAGACGGCGATGCTTCCGGTGTTTGATTCGCTCGTCGGTGAGGAACGGTTCGGCATCGGCGCGCTGTATATCACCCCGCTCCGGGCGCTCAACCGCGATATGCGTGAGCGACTGGAGTGGTGGGGCGAGACGCTCGATCTGGAGATCGACGTCCGTCACGGCGACACGACCGACTACCAGCGCCAGAAACAGGCGAACGATCCACCTGATGTCCTCGTCACCACACCCGAGACGCTGCAAGCGATGCTCACCGGGAAGAAACTGCGCCGGGCGCTCGAAGCAGTCGATCACGTCGTCGTCGACGAGATCCACGAGCTGGCCGTTTCGAAACGCGGCGCACAGCTTGCAATCGGGCTCGAACGACTCCGGGAGCTTTCGGGACCGTTCCAGCGGATCGGTCTCTCCGCGACGGTCCACGATCCCAACGAGATCGGTCGGCTGCTGACCGGAAACCGACCGTTCGAGATCGCTGAAGTCGACGTTGGCAGCGCACTCGATGTGGCTGTTCGCTCACCGACAGTCACCGACGAGGACGAACGGATCGCCCAGGAACTGGTGACGGAGCCGGAGATTGCGAGCCACGTCAGAGTTATCGACGAGATCGTCGAAGAAAACGAGGCGACACTCATCTTTGTTAACACACGCCAGACAGCCGAGGCACTCGGCTCTCGCCTCAAGGAGTACGACACTGATATCGGCGTCCACCACGGCTCGCTTGCGAAAGAAAGTCGGATCGAGATCGAATCCCAGTTCAAAAACGGCGAGTTGCGGGCGCTGATGTGCACCTCCTCGATGGAGCTTGGCATCGACGTGGGTCACGTCGATCACGTCATCCAGTACAACAGCCCCCGGCAGGTCGCGCGGCTGCTCCAGCGGATCGGTCGCGCTGGCCACAAAGAAGGCAGTATCTCCAGGGGAACGATCGTCGCCAGCCATCCCGACGACATCCTCGAATCGATGGTGATCGTCCGCCGCGCAAAGCGGGGTGCTGTCGAGCCAGCGGCTATTCACCACGGCAGCCTCGACACCGTCGCCAACCAGATCGCGGGACTCGTGATGGACGAAGGTGAGATCCAGGCAGCCCGCGCCTACGAGATCATCACTCGCGCGTACCCCTTCGAGGAACTCGACACGGAGCAGTTCAAAGCAGTCATCCGGGAGCTTGCGGACAACCGGGTTCTCTGGTTAGAGGAAGACGAGGACCGTCTCGAAAAGCGCCGCGGGACCTGGCAGTATTTCTACCGGAATCTCTCGATGATTCCAGACGAGGCGACCTACGACGTCGAGGATGTCGCAAGCGGCAGGCAGGTCGGCACACTCGACGAGCGCTTTGTCGTCAACTTCGCCGAACCCGGCGAGATCTTCATCCAGGGTGGGGAGATGTGGCGAATCACCGAACTCGACGACGAGGACGAGGTTGTCACCGTCTCGCCGATCGAAGATCCCGCTGGTGAGGTTCCCTCCTGGAGCGGTCAGGAGATCCCGGTCCCCCGGGAGGTGGCCACCGACGTTGGCGAGCTGAGGGGTGTCGCTGGTCAGCAGCTCTCGACGGGAGCCAACAAAACAGCTGTCGCTCGTGATCTCCAGCGCCGATACGAGTTCGAAACAGAGACGATCACCGCCGGGCTGGAGCAGCTTGCCGGGCAGGCCGACGCAGCCCAGCAGATCCCGACCGATGAACTGATTCTCATCGAGTTCAGTGCGGGATCGCTGGTCGTCAACGCCTGCTTCGGTCACAAGATCAACGAGACGCTCGGCAGACTGCTCTCTGCACTGCTCGGGCAACAGACCGGATCGAGCGTCGGGATGGAGATTGACCCCTACCGGATCGAGTTCGACATTCCACACGGTGTCGCCGCAAGCGATGTGCAGCGGTTGCTTCGTGAGACGGAGCCGGCACACGTTCGCAGTCTGATCGAACTCAGCCTCAAAAACGCCGACACGCTCAAGTTCAAACTCGCACAGGTCGCCGGCACTTTCGGTGCGCTCAAACGCTGGCGCGGATCGGGCAACGCTCGCTTCGGCAAGCGTCGGCTGCTGGAAGCGCTTGAAGGGACACCGGTCTACGACGAGGCGCTCCGTGAGTTGATCCACGAGGAGCTGTCGATCGACGGCGCAACTGCCGTCCTCGAATCGATCCAGTCCGGCGAAATCAGTATCGAGACCGTCGGCGAGCACACCCCACTTGGAACTGGCGGACGAGCCTCGGGAACCGAACTGCTCACGCCGGAGAACGCGGACGCGAGCGTGATCAAGACGGTCAAGGAGCGCATCCAGAACGATCGCGTCATTCTGTTCTGTCTACACTGTCAGGAGTACGAGCGAACAAAACAGGTGAGCAGAGTAAAGGAACAGCCGAACTGCCCTCACTGTGAATCGACACAGATCGCTGCGCTCAACCCGTGGGACGAGGAGACGGTGGCCGCGGTCCGCACCGACGAGAAAGACGACGAGCAACAGAATTGCACCGAGCGAGCTTACCAGTCGGCCAGTCTGGTCCAGAGCCACGGGAAACAGGCAGTGATCGCGCTTGCTGCCCGCGGTGTCGGCCCACACAACGCGGCACGGATCATCAACAAACTCCGCGAGAACGAGGACGATTTCTACCGGGATATTCTATCCCGAGAACGTGAGTACGCACGAACGCGGTCGTTCTGGGAATAGCTACTCGACAGCGAACGCGAGTCGCTGACTCTCGCCGAGTGGCGTGATCTTGTGGACGACTTCCGCGAGTTCGACACCGGATGGGAGCTGCTCGACCAGTGTGACGACGCGGGCACGGCGGTTCGGCTCGATTTCGACCTGTCGGGTATGACAGCCGGGACCCAGCCGTGAGGGATCGAGAGAGAGCTGTGATGGCTGGTAGGTGTAGCCGTCAGTCCCGATAAACCGCGTTCGAGATGTTCGCCATTTCACCGGATACTTCCCCGTGTTTTCGAGATCGAACATCACGACAGTGCGACGTTCATCTGGATCATGGTCTACGGTGAGCTGGTGATCGTAGACGAACTCGTGGAGATCGATCTCCGGCACTCCCACAAGCGTGGCCGTGATCGAGTCGGTCTCGACTGTCACTGACTGCCCGCCGAGGGATTCGGCGATGTCGCTGACAGTGTTATTTTCGACGTTTCTCGTTCGTCGGGTTCGGTCTGGACTGGATGCTGACCCGTCTCGTTTTTCCTGTCTGTCGAGACTGTTCTCTCCTGCCTGCTCAATCTCGCTCTCGCCTACTGGTTCGAGATCTGTCCGCTGTGATTCGTAATCGGACCGACCGTCCGCTTCGTTTGTCCCATCCCCGTCGTTCCGATTCATCTACCGGAGCTACACACGTCGGCTATGAATAGCCTTCGGTGGTTTCAGGCTCGATGACAGTGATATCAGGCGCTGTCGATACTGTCATCTGATCGCTCTCTGGTGGTGGTCGAAGCCGCAGGTCGACGCTCCCTCTGGGCTGTCGCTCCCGAAATGCGACTGTGACGTTTGCCGCTTTCGTCGTCCCGACAGTCGCTGTCAGCTCGTTTGACTCCGGACCTGTTTCGAGCTTCACCGGACCGTCAGCAATCGGGAGCGACCCGTCAGAGAGCACCACACTCGCACCCTCCACTGGCTCACCAGCTTCTGTCTGTACGGTGATCGTCAGTTCCGCAGTCTCGTTGTCGAGGACGACTTTCTCGGGGTCGATCGTCGCGGTGATCTCGGCTTCTTCGGACTGTTCGACCTGTGCTGCCATCGGGACTAACAGTCCAACCGCCGCAGCACCCATGGCGACGGCAATCACGAGTCGGAACGGCATCCCTTCCATCGCTCTGCGATCTCGCCGGAGTAACCTTCGACGCACAAGAGTGCTGGCCGCGGTTTCGTACTTAAATCTCCGGCTTGCCGGTTCCAAGAGGAAATACATAAGCGTGTGGCACTGCCTTGGTCAGTCGATGCGACTGGAGGAGTACTGGGGAATCGGGCCGAAAACCCGTGACCTGTTGGCGGAAAAT
>SL_4KL_010_BRINEDRAFT_10000101_pt1 | contig 35914 bp, 39 predicted proteins | sample SodLak_010_BRINE_2_FD_10664 | JGI IMG/M metagenome (IMG submission 10664) | reverse complement strand
GCAGTGAATAACTCTCTGTTCTGATCGACTTTTGGTTTTGGTAGCAGTTCTGCAAACCGCTGTGCAGCAAGCCATTCAAGCAGTTTAACGAGTTGTTCCGTTGCCGCTTCAAAGAGTGTTTCACCAATCTCTGGAGTTGCATCTGTCTGATCTCCGAACACACCGTTTGTTACATTATCAATTGCATCATAATACACTCTCGCACCGTGTTTACGTCCAGTTTGTGGGGAAAAACTAACAAGGCCACCATCACGTGCGGATTCCAACTTATTTTCGCGCACAAGTTCATTCGCGATATGCATGATCATTGCCGTCTCTTTTGGTCCACCATGTGGTCCGTTATGTTCAAATACGTCGTTGACAAGGTCCGGAATTGACTCATCCCACATCCACTCAATTGCATATGCAACCTCATCATCTCGAAGCGTTCGTCCAACCTCACGGAGGTGCGGTATGTTTCCACCGTGTGCATTGACAAACACCACCCGATCGATCCCATGGTATGTTAGATTCCGAACGAGGCTTTCCATATACGATCGAAACGCGGGGCCATCAACCCACATCGTCCCGTGGAACTGTCGGTGGTGTGGACTGACACCGATATTGATTGTTGGTGTGCAGAGATAGCCAGTTCGATCGGCAGCTTCACGCGCGAGTGCTTCAGCAATGAGGTGGTCGGTTGCAAGTGGGAGGTGCGGCCCATGTTGTTCGGTAGAGCCAAGCGGGACGATTGCGATCGACTCGGTTGCAAAGTAGGAGCCGAGTTCTGGCCATGTTTTGTCTGCAATATACATACGCAGTAGAAGAAAACCACATAGATGAAGCTACTCCTTGCCGTAGTCAGTGTGCCCGTAGTTCGCCATACTTTTCCTGCCGGACGCCCGACGTAGCGATATGTTTGGAGGAGGCGGAATGAACCCGCGGAAGATGCAACAGATGATGAAACAGATGGGAATCGACGTCGACGAGATCGACGCCGAGCAGGTTGTTATTACGACAACCGATGGCGAAGAGATCGTTTTCGACGCACCCCAAGTCACACAAATGAACGCACAAGGAACGCAAACCTACCAAATCGTTGGCGATCCAACAACTCGTGAGGCATCCGACGATGAGCCTGCAGAAGAGAGTGCACCCGCTGCAATCCCTGCAGACGATATCCAGATTGTTGCGACGCGGGCAGGCGTCTCCGAAGACGATGCGCGCGCGGCACTCGAAGAAGCGGACGGCGACCTCGCAGCGGCGATCGCTAGCTTCGAGTGATCGTCCTCGTTCACGGCGACAGAGAGTACGTCCGAGCACCTGGTGAGGAACTCCAAACCGACCTCGGCGTACTCACTGTCCCCGAAAATGTCGAGCCGGGAGACACACTTGAGACACATCTCGGCACAGAGTTTACCGTTCGGCGGCTCCGCGGCCCGGACCTGTTCAATCACTTAGAACGGACGGGCGCACCAATGATGCCGAGAGATATCGGACTTGTAATTGGGCATACTGGTGTTGAATCGACCGATCGCGTACTTGATGCAGGAACCGGTACCGGTATTCTCTCGTCCTATCTTGGCCGGCTTGGTGCAACAGTCACCACGTACGAACAGAATGCCGAGTTCGCGGAGACTGCTCGCGAAAACATGCGTATCGCCGGCGTCGAAGAGAACGTGACGGTTCGATCGGGGAACATTGTTGAAAATGTTGACGCACTAATTACAGAGGGACCATTCGACGTACTGACGCTCGATACGGGTGATGCACCCGACGTTGTTGCACATGCGTCGGAGCTACTGTCCGCCGGTGGCTATCTCGCGGTGTATTCACCATTTGTTGAAAATACCAGAGAGGTCGTAACTGCGGCACGAGACGCTGGGTTATCTGATATCCAGACGTTGGAGACACTCCAACGAAAAATGCAGTTCGATGACCGTGGCTCACGACCGTCGACACGGGGAGTGGGTCACACAGGCTATCTAACATTTGCACGCAACGAGTAACAGCGTCCAACTACTCGTCTGTGCTCGTCTCACCGACAGCACTGAACAGTGCAAACAGCATCTCTCTGTCACGCTCTGGATCGATGAGTGAGTCTCCCGTACTGTGTGATACGTCAGTCGGAATCGCTACCGGGTAGACACCGCCACCAATGTAGTACGTCGAATCCATTGTCCACACGACAACAAGCCCCTCAAGCGGGATGGTTGCTCCATCGACTCGACAGCGTGCACCGTACCGAATGCAGGTCCCATTGTAGGCTCCAACTTGAACTGATTCTGTCCGTCGTTTAGTGACTGCATCAAATCCACGCTCTTGAAGCCGATCGGTAAACCCATCTGCCGCACCACGCCGGACAATCCGATCGAGAAGTGCCGATGGACGAGTGTGCGGTGTCATCTGTATTCGGCTCACAAAACAGAATCGCCAAACGGTATCAATTCCGGTTGCATCTTGAAACGTTGCAGCACCCGCTCGATCTTCAAAGACCGTAGTGTATGCCGCAACAGTCACAACTGGGGTCTTGAACGGATATTCGACTCCCTCTTCGACGCACTCCCACCCGGAAAATCGATCAATTGGCACATCAGGTGCAGGTGGATCGGTGCGCATTGGCAGTGCTGGATACGTTAGTGATCGTCTTCGCGCCACTTGTGGTCGCACTCGACACACGTGAAGAATCGAGTTTCGGACTCATCAGCCGATCGAATCTGTTTCATTTCGTAGCGGGCGCGATCGTGACCACATGATGGGCAGATTGTTTTGGTTGTTGGGCCAATCTCGGATTTATCAACATCCGACATGTCAACAACACCCTCCTCATCAGACTGACTCTCGGTTGTCGCCTCTTGGAATGCTTTCTCTTTTGCACTATCTCGTGGCTTCTCGAAGCTACAGCTCCCGCAAACCCAAACATCACCATCCGTCTGCATCATCGAACCGCATTCGTCGCAGAATTCCATAGCAGGTTTCACGTCCGCAACGATACTTAAGAGCGGGGATTTCGACTGAGTTATGCGTCACCGTCAGACTGTCCTGGCTCGCCGAGTGCCTCGATCGGCATCACATTATTAAGTTCTGTGTATAGATCACCAGGGCTTCTAAACTGGTCGGCAGGAATCTGTTCAACGAGGTCTCCAAGATTCTGTTCACCATCTGCGAGAAGTACAGTTACATCATCAAACGCTTCAACAGCCGTCTGATGGCTCACTGGGTAGGAAATCTCTGTCAATACGTTTTGTAGCCTGCTCAATTTAACATTATCTTCCATGTATGTTACATCTGCGTCCAAGCTAATCAACTAAGCGGCCGATTACTCACCGCTTTTTTGTCGGCGCACATCCCCGGATTCACAACACCCATACTGATTCATTTCTAACTAGCTAATAATGGTGGTCGTTTAGTGGCTGGTGCGCTTTTGTTTGGCACCGATCGTCGGGTCGTTATTCTCGCACTGGCTCGAATGGTCGGTGCGATCGGGAATTCGTTTCTTATTGTTGTCCTCCCGCTTTTTATTGTAAGTGATGCGGTTGATATTGGCACACTCCTTAATACGTCGGTAACGGTCGGAAGCACAACTGTGACCATGACTGAGCCAATCCTCATCGGGGTTGTGCTCTCGCTGTTCGGCTTTTTAAACAGTTTCTCACAGCCGTTTACCGGCAGATGGTCCGATCGGAGAGCACAACGGAAACCCTTCATTCTCTTTGGGATTGCGCTGTTAGGAACCGGAAGTTTGGGGTTCGCGTTTGCCTCGGATTATATTTCGATCGTATTGTTGCGCGCGATGCAGGGGCTTGGTGCCGCATTCATCGTTCCTGCAACGGTTGCGCTTGTTAACGAGTACGCAGCGTCAGCGTCCGATCGTGGAGGAAACTTCGGCGTCTACAATACGTTTCGGCTAATTGGATTTGGGTTTGGACCAATTTTAGCCGGGATCATCATCGAATTAGGCCCATACGCAATTCCGGGGACGGATTTCGTACTGTCGGGGTTCAACGCGGCCTTTGTTGGGGCATTCGTGGGTGCATTCACGAGTTTTATTCTTGTTTATATATTTGTCAACGACGCGGATGATGTCGAAGAACCAGCATCCGATGATATCTCTATTCGGATCCGTGGTGAAGATCGGCTCCTTGATCCGGTGTTTACGCTTGGGCTGGCCACAATCTCAATGGGAATCTGTATTGCGCTGTTTGCAACGCTCCAAAACGAGATAAATGAACTTCTTAATCAGGGTCCCGTCCTGTTCGCAGCACAGTTTGGTGCAGTTACAATTGCGAACGTTCTACTGCAGGTTCCGATCGGCAGAGCATGCGACCGGTATGGTCGCCGACCATTCCTTGTTGTTGGGTTTATAATCCTGATTCCAGCAACGCTGCTGCAAGGAATTGTAACCTCTTCCGGAGTGATGATCCTCGTCCGGCTAGCACAGGGTATTGCTGTGGCCCTTGTGTTCGCCCCATCGCTCGCGCTTGCCGGTGATCTTGCAAAAGCAGGTCAGTCTGGTTCCACGCTTTCGATCCTGACAATGGGCTTTGGTCTTGGCATTGCGATCGGCCCGCTTGCATCCGGCTTCCTTGTGACCTTTGGACTCATTGCACCATTTGCGGTCGGGGCGTTTTTGGCCCTGTTAGGATTTATTGCGGTGTACACACAGGTGGAGGAGACCTTAGATGTAGAGGCTGCAAAGGAACGAAGAGCCACAGCGACACAAGACTAATTGCTAGCACGTAGCTATTTGAAGCACATTCTCGAAGATGGCATATGACCGATCGGTATGACGCTATTGTGGTTGGCATTGGTGGTATGGGGAGTGCAACAGTCGCACACCTTGCAGCCAGGGGCCAAAACGTCTTAGGGCTTGAACAATATGACATCCCACATACTCACGGCTCCTCACATGGGGTCACCCGAATTATTCGAAAGCCACAGTATGAAGACCCAGCATACGTGCCGCTCGTCGAGCGTGCATATGAACTGTGGCGATCGCTGGAGTCAGATTCCGGCCGTGACCTGCTTCACATTACAGGCGGGCTTGATATTGGAACCAAAGAAAGCAAGGTGTTCTCCGAAGCCCGCCGATCCTGTGAGGAACATGACATTGCATACGACGTGTTGGATGCGGATACGGTCAATACTCGCTTCCCTGGGTATGCTGTTCCCGAAGACCAATATGCAATCTACCAGCCCGAGGGCGGATTTGTCGTTCCTGAGCAGTGTATCATTGCACATGTTGAATCTGCGATCGAACACGGTGCAACGATCAGCGCTCGCGAACCGGTGACTGCATTCGAAGCGACTGAGGATGAGAGCGTGAGGGTAGAAACAACAAAAGAAACGTATGAAGCCGATCGGTTGGTTGTAACCGCAGGTGCCTGGGTTCCTAAACTGATTCCTGAAATCGCATCGGTTGCTGTACCTGAGCGACAGGTGCTTGCATGGCTGCAGCCGAACGAGCCTGCGCTGTTCGATCAGTCATCGTTCCCAATATTCGTCCATGAGGTCGAGGGTGAACACTTCTATGGCTTCCCTGTGTATGATGTTCCAGGATTCAAATTCGGAAAATTCAACCATCGAAACGAAGTCGTTGATCCAACACAGTCGCTTACTGAGCCAACAACGACGGATGAAGAACTGCTCCGATCGTACGCTAAGACGTATTTCCCATCAGGTGCAGGCCCCACAATGCAGTTAGCAACCTGTATGTTTACCAATACACCTGATCAGCATTTCATTCTCGATCGCCACCCTGAGTTCCCACAGATCACGATTGGCGCTGGATTCTCGGGTCATGGATTCAAGTTTGCAAGCGTCATTGGCGAGATTCTGGCGGATCTCTCAATCAGTGGCGAGACAACACACGACATTGGCCTGTTCAGTCTCGATCGGTTTGCCGAGCAGCGGTAGCACCGCTTACTCGAACTCCGGATCACGTTTCTCAACGAACGCCTCCATCCCTTCGCGCTGATCATGCGTTCCAAACAAGCCGCTCCATACTCGTTTCTCGTAGGTGAGTCCGGCATCCAATGTTGCCTCGTGTGCCATATTTAACGTCTCTTTGGCTGCAGCAAGCGCAAACCGTGGTTTTGCTGCGAGCGTCTCCGCCATCTCCGTCACATGCGAATCGAGTTCATCATGTGCAACAACCTCACCGACAATACCATGTTCGTAGGCATCTGTTGCATCAATCCGATCGCCAAAGAAGATGAGCCGACGGGCAGTCTCATCACCAACAAGCCGTGGGAGTCGCTGGCTGCCGCCCCAGCCAGGAATAATTCCGAGATCAATTTCGGTCTGCCCCAAAACGGCACGTTCGCTCGCAACACGCATGTCGCAAGCGAGTGCAAGTTCACAACCACCGCCGAATGCATAGCCGTTTACGGCGGCGATCGTAGGGGCAGGAAACGTCTCAAGTGCATCGGCTACTCGGTGACCAAGCGCCGCGTATGATTGAGCCTCCGCAACGGAAAGCGATTGCATGTAGCTGATGTCCGCACCAGCGATAAATGCCTTCTCACCAGCACCAGTAAGAACCAGTGCCCGAGTATTTTCTTGTACGGACGCAAGTGTCTCGGCAAGTGCCTCAAGCGTCTCAACGTTTAACGCATTGAGTTTGTCCGGACGATCGATTGTGATGGTTGTCACGCCAGCCTCGGTGGTCTCGACGGTTAGTGTGTCAGTGGTCATCGCTACTACTGCGGAACTCACTGCGGGAAAAGAAAAGCGTTCGCGTCAGACCGATCGTTAGTGGTGGTGACCGGTCGCTTCGGCGAGCGACACACCGAATCGTGCTTCAAAGAGTTCCTCAGCTTTTTCATTCATGTCCACGAGGTCTTGTGGTGTATCTCCTTGGGAGTGATGGGCGAGTGCATGGGCGTGCTGTGCAAGCGCTTGGAGCACGATGTCACTGATGACTTTCGATGGTTCCTCACCCTGCTCTGCGAGGGTGTCAACAAGTCCTGCTGGAAGGTCAACTGTGTCGCTGTCTCCGTTCGGTCCTTCGACGGTGTATGTTTCGGTATCAACCATATGTCAGGGTCGGATTCAAGACGTAAGGAGTTGTGGAAATATCTTATTAATCAAGCAGTCAAAATTGTGTATATTCATTTTGCCGCTCTTTGAGATTGGCAAGAAACGACTCTGGGAGCGAATCAATTTCGCCTGCCTGGACGCGCCATAATTTCGCATAGATGCCATCGTGTGCAAGCAGTTCATCATGGCCGCCGCGCTCAACGATTTCACCGTTATCCAGCACACAGATCGTCTCCGCATTCTTAATCGTCGACAGTCGATGTGCGATGATGAAGGTCGTCCGATCGGTTGCGAGTCGATCGAGACTTCGTTGGATGAGCATTTCCGTTTCGGTATCGACTGCGGAGGTCGCCTCATCCAAGATGAGTATCTCCGGATCTTGAAGTACGGTGCGGGCGATCGAGAGCCGTTGTTTCTGGCCGCCGGAGAGTTTGACACCGCGCTCTCCAATCCGAGTGTCATACCCTTTTGGGAGCCGTTCAATAAACTCGTGGGCCTCCGCGGCCGTTGCAGCAGCCACCACGTCAGCAAACTCGCTGTCGAATCGGCCGTACTCAATATTTTCTCGGATCGTTCCATCAAAGAGAAACGTCTCTTGGCTCACATAGCCGATCGACTCTCGAAGGCTCTGTACAGTCAGCGATCGGATATCGTGGCCATCAACACGTATCTCTCCATCTGTGACATCATACAACCGCAGCAGGAGTTTCAAAAGTGTAGACTTGCCTGCACCTGTCGGCCCAACAAATGCCGTTGTTGAGCCAGGGTCAACAGTGAATGATGCGTTTTGGATGACGTACTCGCCGTTCTGTTGGGTCGATCCATTCGTGTTGAGATCGAACGCTTCGGCTGCAGATGCATACCGAAATGAGACGTTTTGATACGTTACCTCGCCACGAGGGTTTGGTAGGTCGATCGCATCTTCATCGTCAGTGATCCGAACCGGAATATCCATGAGCCCAAATACCCGTTCGCTCGATGCTTTTGCATTCTCGTACTGGTCGATGATATTTGACACCTCAGCTAACGGCGTGACAAACCGCTGTGTCATGAGGATAAACGTTACAAAGACACCAACAGTGAGCTCACCGGTGAGCGGTCCGGGTGGCCCTTGGAATATCCAGACACCGCCGACGATGAACGTCACAGCGAACGATAATCCTGCAAGGAGTTCCATCCCTGGGCGATAGATGTAGTTGAGTTTGAGAATGGTCATCGTCTTTTCAAAATATGACATCGATGCGGATTCAACACGCTCAGCCTCATACTGCGCCGTATTTGAGGTTTTTACAAGCTCCACCCCCGAAAGGGCATTCTCAAGTCGAGTGTTTAGATCACCAACACTGGCACGTTGTTCGACATACCGTGGCTCAACAACGTGCATGAACCAGAGTGTGAATAGAACGATCGCAGGGATAAACACCAGCGTAATAAGTGCAAGTTGCCAGTTGAGATAGAACAAGATTCCAGCAATCCCGAGTACCATCACACCAAGACGTGCGGAGTTCTGCAGTGCGTTATCCAAAAACACCTCAAGATTTGATGCATCGTTGTTGAGCACCGAGAGCACTTCACCCGTCTGCTTGTCGTCAAAAAATGTCATATCGAGCTGTTGCATCTTCTCGAAGCTATCGGTACGAACGTCATGCATCACACGGTGGGCGAAGTTGTTTGCTGCCACGCCGTAGATCCAAGTGAAGATGCCAGTCACAACAAATGAGCCAACAATTAACGCAACAGCAAACTGAAACTGGCCTGCTTGGGTCGCAGGAATCCATGCCTGTGGAACAAATGGGAGTGTGAACGGACTTGTCTCGTTGAATATGGCATCGATCGCGACACCAAGAACAAGCGGTGGGAGCAGACTGGCGACCCGAGCGATCACGTTTGCAACCATTCCGACGGTAAACCACTCAATCTCTTTGAGGCCGTATTCCTGAAAGAGCCGTAACAGTGGCCGATCGACCCGTTCACGATAGGCGTCAAAAACGTTGTCGTCGCGACGGTCACTACTCATTGTCTGTGTTCCACACTCAGGATAGTAGTAAGCGACGGAGTCGGCAGGACGGGCAGTGAACAATTAAGACAGTCTCGTCCAAACGTGAGGCGTGGACGAACTCACTGTTAGCACCGTTGTGTACGAGTCACCGGAGACGATCTATGAGTTTCTTCGAGATTTCCCCGGCTATGCACAGTACTCCGAGCATCTCCAAGCGGTCCGGACACTCCAAGGTGATGGAGGCCCAGGAACGCGCTATGCGCTCCGATTCTCATGGTGGAAGCTGACGTACACAGCCCACTCTGAAGTGACCAATGTAACACCGCCAACGGTGATTGACTGGAAAATAATCAAGGATATTGATGCACATGGTTGTTGGCGAATTGAACCGCTTGATGAACTCCCTGCAGATGCACCAGCAGGTGCAGAGCATGCTTGTACAGTGATTCTTGACGTAACGTTTGATCCGCATTCTGCGGAGTCAGATGCGTTGAACCTTCCGCGGCTAGTGTCGATCGGCTGGGTAATTAAAAAAGCAGTTCCGCTTATCAGAAAAGAGGCAGAGCGTGTGTTCACTAGCGCAGTCGAAGATATCGAGGGCGAGCGCCGATCGGTCTCACTTGATGTGACGACGAACTCCGACCATCTCAAACGCTGACTGGACGAGAAGTTAGTTCTCTACGGCACTGGCTGCGCGAATAATCGACTCTTCACCGAACTGTGGGCCAATGAGCTGAAGTCCAACTGGAAGCCCATCTGCCTCACCTGCAGGGACTGAAATTGCCGGTAGATTTGCGAGATTAACAGGTACGGTGTTTGCATCCATCAGATACAACTGGAGCGGGTCCGAGAGACTTTCACCGAGCTTCGGTGGCAAAACAGGCATCGTTGGGGATGCAAGGACATCGACATCCGAGAATGCGTTGTCAAAGTCCTGTCTGACCCATGCACGGGCATCTTGGGCTTTCTTGTAGTATTTGTCGTGATAGCCCGCTGAAAGCGCATATGTTCCAAGCAGGATCCGACGCTTTACCTCGTCACCAAACCCTTCTTCTCGGGCGTCCGCAAACGTTTCGTTCCAATTGCCATCATAGCCACCAGAGAGTCCATAGCGAACGCCATCAAACCGAGCGAGGTTCGAGGATGCTTCCGACATTGCAATAACGTAGTACGCTTGGACGGCGTGCTCAAGCGACGCAAGTGAGACATCAACCGTCTCTGCACCTTGTGACTCAAGCGCTTCGATCGATTGTTCAACCGTCTCAACGACGCGTTCGTCAGCGCCGTCGAACAGATCGCGAATGACGCCGATCGTCATCCCTGAAACGTCTCCATCTGCTGCATCAGCATACGCGGAGTTGTCACCCTGTGATCGTGTGGTTCCATCGTGTGGGTCTTGCCCGCTAATGACGTCGAGTAAGCGTGCGGCATCTTCGACGGAGTTTGCGAGCGGGCCAATCTGTTCAAGACTATTCGCATAGGCGATTAGGCCATATCTGGAGACAAGCCCGTACGTTGGCTTAATGCCTACAACGCCACAGAATGCGGCAGGGTTTCGAACAGAGCCACCAGTGTCAGACCCAATTGCGAGGTCTGCTTTTCCAGCAGCGACTGCAGCGGCCGATCCACCGGAGGACCCGCCAGGGACGCGCTCTGGATCGACAGGGTTCTTTGTTGGACCGAACGCTGAGGTTTCGGTGGTGCCACCCATGCCGAACTCATCCATATTTACTTTGCCGACGATCGTTGCACCGGCGTCTTTGATTTTTGAGACGACGGTGGCGTCATAGGGAGGGACGTATGACGCAAGCATGTTTGACCCACAGGTGGTTGCAACGCCTTCTGTTGAGATGTTATCTTTGATCGCGATTGTCATCCCCGAAAGTGGTCCATCAGCTGCACCGTCGATCTGTTCCTCGTTGAGAAAGATATTGTAGCTCATGAGACGTTTGGCCCCTTGAAGAATCCATCTTCAGTCTCGGTTGCGTTTTGGAGTGCCTCGTCTTGTGAGAGGCCATCCGTTACTTCATCGGGGCGCATTACGTTGACAAGTTCCGCTTCACGATCGATTGCTGGAACCTCGTCAAGTGCGTCAAAGTACGATAGAATGTCACCGAACTGCTCTGTGAATGTTTCGACATCCTCTTCATCGAGATTCACGCGAGCAAGATCGGCGACGTGTCGAACTGCATCAGCATCGACAGGCGAATCGCTCATATTATTCACTCAACCGTGCATGGCGAGTAAGGGTTTCGGATCGATTGTTATCAGTATATGAGGTAATCCAAAGATACTAATTTATTGGCTGATGTTGAGCGTCAAAAAGTGCAAGCAGGCGACGACCTTGTTTATCATGATTTTTACCCCGCTCCCGTCTTGCAATTTTCAGCACTTATTCCAGTGAATATATGACATACTATTAAGTGGTTTCAGACCCTTAATAGAAGTACATGGAACAAGGTACGAGATATATCTACCTGAAGGTTCCACCCCACCCAATATATGAGTGAGAACGTTCGACGTTTCACCGATCAGCGCACTGCAACTCGTAAGAAAGACACAACCGAACGGTCAAAGAAAGAGGATGTTCGATGTCCTGAATGTAGCGGACAGCTTGCGACAGATACAGAACATGGCGAAACAGTCTGTCGAGACTGTGGCTTAGTTGTCCAGGAGGACGAGATTGACCACGGTCCAGAGTGGCGTGCGTTTGATTCGAGCGAAAAAGATCAAAAAAGCCGGGTTGGTGCCCCCACAACCCAAATGATGCATGATAAAGGACTGTCAACCAACATCGGCTGGCAGAACAAAGACGCCTACGGAAAATCGCTCTCATCACGACAGCGACAAAAGATGCAACGACTCCGAACATGGAACGAGCGCTTCCGGACTCGTGATTCCAAAGAGCGTAATCTCAAACAGGCCCTTGGCGAGGTCGATCGGATGGCATCTGCGCTTGGCCTTCGAGACAACGTAAGGGAGACTGCATCGGTAATCTACCGACGAGCACTCAACGACGATCTGCTGCCTGGCCGATCGATTGAGGGTGTTGCAACAGCCGCACTCTATGCCGCGGCCCGACAAGCAGGAACACCACGGAGTTTAGATGAGATTGCCGGCGTCTCCCGAGTTGAAAAAGACGAGATTGCGCGGACATACCGATACGTTGCTCGTGAGCTAAAACTTGAGATTAAACCAGCAGATCCTGGGCAATATGTCCCTCGGTTTGCATCCGATCTCGGGCTCTCAGATGAGTCCGAACGACGAGCACGCGACCTTCTTGAGACGGCCAAACAAGAGGGGATTCACAGTGGTAAATCCCCTGTTGGTCTCGCGGCTGCAGCAGTGTATGCGGCATCCCTTCTGACAAACGAGAAGGTGACACAGAGCGAAGTGAGCGATGTTGCAAACATTAGCGAAGTAACAATCAGAAACCGGTACCACGAGTTGCTCGAAGCGGAAGAGAACGTACGCGTTTGACATCTTCCCCGCCCTGAAGGGCGAGTTTTGGCGCCTGCTCATTCCATACTATCGATCCTGATCGGAGCAGCCTTGTCGCCCGATCGGTCCTCCCTATATTATCTCGAAACCGGTAAATCACTACTCCAGTAGCGTTAGGTATGGAAACAACACGCCATTTTACTGCAACAACATACATTGTAAACGATGGTGCGACTGCACTGCACCTTCATGACCGGCTTGGAATAACAATTCCACCTGGGGGCCATGTCGACCGCGACGAGCTCCCACACGAAGCTGCGCTTCGAGAAGTTCGTGAAGAAACGGGCCTCAATCCGACACTAATCGATGATACCACAACTATCCCTGCACCAGCAGGAGAGACGCTTCCTGAACCACGGCATATGATGCTATACGATATTAATGTGCACTCGAATGGTACTGTCGGTCATCAACATATCGATCACATCTATTTTGCGGTGGTTGAAAGTCGAGATATTGACCCACCGGCAGGCGAAGCAGCCGCAGACGTGTGGGAGTGGTATACGCCAACAGAGCTACGAAAAAGTGACATTGACACAGATACAGCTACGATCGCCTGTGAGGCAATTAATGTCGTTGATGAGGCACTGTCCTCGAACTAATACATCGGGTTACAATAACGATCGAATGTACTGCCCAACATGGTCGTCCATTCGGCGTTTGAATCCGGCTTGGCGGGCAAGCCGATCGAGTTCTCGACTCACGTATGTTCCGTACTGAACCGCCTTCTTGTCTGCAGTATATACTGGTTCTGGAAGATGGTCGGCAGCAATCCGTCGAAGCGCGATTTTTCGCTCGCTCGGTGTCGCAAGCAGTGACGCGGGAAGGCCAAGTGCTGCGACAATGACTCTGTCGTGTAGGTATGGTGTCACCGGTTCAACACCAACCGACCGGAGTGTCAACACATCCCGTTCAAGTTGCGCAGGAAGCGTGCCAATACTCTCTCTGATTGCACCTCGGACCGTATCTGCGTTGACACGGTGGTCATCTGCCGGAGAAACGTGTTTTGAATAGCCACCAAATAATTCATCAGCTCCTTGTCCGAGTGCAAGCCGATTGTAGCCATCACTGTGTGCTTTTTTTGCAACGAGATACAGTGGCAGTGCAATGGCGATATCCATCGGGTTCGTCCGGTTTATTGCGGTCGCAATGCGTGGAATTGCACGGATCAGATCATCATGGGTGATTTCGACAACAGTAAGCGACCGTCCCATCGAATCTGCAGCCTGCTTGGCTTTTTCAACATCGTGTGAGCCTTCAAATCCGACCACATAACATGGGGCGTCTTGGACGGCTGAAGCGACGAGTGCTGAGTCAACACCACCGGAGAATGCAACTGCAAGATCGCGCTCAGCAACTGCGCTGATTGATTCACCCACCGCATCTGTGATTCGATCCATGGCTACCGGTTCGGAGTGCGCTGGAAGTTGCGGGAGCGTCCAATGTTGGATATCTCCATCGATCGATCTGAGCACTCCCGCAGGGACTGCAATCGGCTCATCAAGTTCTGTCGGAGAGAATGCATACGCTGGTTTTGCTGTCGGGTCAATTGAGTCACGTTCAGAAAATAATGGGCGACGGCCCAACACATCACGTGCCAGAACTGGGCCTCGTTTGCCATGTTCAATCCGGCCTGCAAAGCCACCGGATCCGGGAAGCGGGTCGCTACGGTCGATCGCATCATGAATAAATCCCGGCTCTGCACCGTCAACTGCAGTGTGTTCAATCATCTAAATAGCTCCGAAATACCTCGTGCAACCCGTCGTCTTGCCCCGCCCGCTGCCTGCCGAAAGCTAATGTGCCATGGTGTCCGCTGCCCAATGACGCTTGTTCGCCCAGTTCGAATTGCATCAAGGATTGCAGCCGCGGACTGCTCTTCGGCTCCAACCTCTGTTATGGCTTGTCCAACCATCTCCGAGATATGTGCATCACTCCCTGCGGTCATTGGAAGTCCATGCTCGATTGCAAACTGCTCTGCTTTTCGGTTGGCGAGGCCAGTAAGAAGGCGTGAATTATACACTTCGATCGCATCCGCACTTGCAAGCTGGTCGGTTGAAATGTGTGGTGCGACGCCATGTCTAGATTTCTGGAACGGATGCGGTATGATTGCAATCCCTCCCTGTTCTCTAATCTGGTCAAGCGTTTCATCATACGAAAGCCCTGCAGGAATTTTTTCTGTAACACCTAACCCAAGAATATGTCCGGCCGCAGAAGTGATTTCAATGCCCGGTATCCCTACAAGACCGTACTCTGGTGCAATTGAGGTGGCATGTAAACTCGCGTCAATTTCGTCGTGGTCCGTGATCGCAATTGCGTCGAGCCCAACCGCTGCTGCCTGTTCAAGCAACAGTTCAACAGGATCTCTCCCGTCATGTGAAAGCTCCGAATGGGTATGTAGCTCGACAGTTAACACGATTTACCCTAAGGTAGAGGGGATAAAAAACACCCCGATAAGCGGCAACTTAGTTTGCTCTGAACGACGGAGCGACAATAAGCACGGTGAGGAGTGCAGCGAGTATGACACCGACGCCGTAAATCTGTGTTAGTGGATCTGCCTGTGTCATTTCAAGACCGATTACTGCTGCGCCACCGACTGCGAGGAGGACGCCGATTCCGCCCCAGAGTATGTTATCGTTCATATGTATATGTAGTTTTGATGCACAACAGTTCAAAATCGTATCGGAATTGAGCCGAACGCGAGGTTAGCGGCTAATAGCTCGCTTGATGAACGGCCCAAAGAGCAGTGCAACGATCGCAAGCACGATGAATGGTGAGATCCACCGGCCGTACTCGAATGGGTTGATGAAGATCATCCACGATCCGTCCGACAGCTGAAGCGATCGATACAGGTTGTCTTCTGCAATATCACCTAACACCACCCCCAACACGAATGCGATCACCGAGTAGTTGTACCGCACCATGTAGAAGCCGATGACACCGAAGAAGATGATCGTAACAATGTCGATCGGGTTCACACGAAGTGCATACGTTCCAAGGAACGACAGCACCACAACCATCGGTATGATGTAGTCGGTGTCGATCTTTGTGAGATAGCCGAGTTTTGTCACCATCGTCAATCCAAATGCGAGGATCAACACGTTTCCTGCAAGGAGTGCAAGCAACATGGTGTAGGTCAAAAGCAGGTTTCCATCCGCTTGGAACATGCTTGGGCCTGGACGAAGGTTATGCATTAGCAATCCACCAATGAGGACTGCCGTTGAGGAACTCCCCGGAATACCGAACGAGAGTGCTGGGACAAGCGATCCAGCGACAGTTCCGTTGTTGGATGCTTCAGATGCAAGCACACCCATTTCATTTCCGGTTCCGAATGAATCAGGGTCATCGGAGCTGCGGACCGCTTCCGAGTATGCAACGAAGTTCGAGACCGTTGCACCCGCGCCTGGAATCGCACCAACAATCATCCCGATCATCCCGGATTTGACGATGGTAACGGGATGTCTGACTGTTGTTTTTACACCCTCTAACACGCTCCCACCGATCACGACATCGCCCTCTGCAATACCACCTTCCTGTCCTGCGAGTTTCATCATCTCTGCGATCGCAAATAGGCCGATCAACACCGCAACGAAATCAATGCCATCAAACAGGAGCAGTGAGTCAGCGTAGCGTCGATCGAGCGTCATCGGTGCAGACCCAACAGTTGTGACTAACAGGCCAGTCACACCCGCAAGGATTCCTTTTGCAACCGACCCACGCGTTACAACGGTAATCATTGCAAGCCCGAGCACTGCAATAAGGAATCGCTCAGGCGTTCCAACTGCAAGTACCATCGTAATAAGCAGTGGAGAAAAGAGGATAAGCGCCGTTATCGTGAACAATCCTGAAATCGCGGAGGCAGTTGCAGAGATCGAGAGTGCCTCCGCCGCTTTCCCCTGTTTAGACATGGGATAGCCATCAAACATTGTCGCTGCTGATGAGGATACCCCGGGTGTATTGATTAATACCGCAGCGATCGACCCGCCGTACATCGACCCGCTGTAGACACCAATTAACAAGATAATTGCATCAGCAGGCTGCAGTGGGAGTGTAAGTGGAAGGATGATCGCCATGCCGAGTGGTGGCCCCAAACCAGGAAGGGCACCAACAATGATGCCAATTATGATACCGACAAATACCCAACCCAGTGTAACTGGATTTAATAAGGCTTCAACCGCACCAAGGAAGACTGCAAAGCTCATGGAACTGGGAGCCTCCATTCAGTGTAGAAGCCGATTGCGATATCGCTCGTAATGAGTGAATAAAACGCATATGCGATGACAAAACTCAATATTGTGAGCGAAATTGCACGGAATTTTTCCATCTTTGCCCAGTATGCGTACAACGCGACAAAGATTGGAGTTGCGTACAACATTCCGATCGTAAACGTGAGAACCATATACAACACACAGAGGAGACCAGTTACCGCTGGTCCACGTGGATCATCAATGTCATATGTATATGCTCCTGCTTGTTGTGTCGACTCTTCAGCTGGTTCGTCATCTCCATCATCGTCTTCATCTTCACCCATAATCGCCTCTTTGCTGCCGAGCTGCATCGGTTCAGCAACAAACGATCGGATCGGTCCTGGAAGGTAGTTTCTGAAGAGAAGAAGGATTGAGAGAACGATCGTTACCCCTGCAGTTACTCGCGGGAAGACTGCCGCCGCCGCAGCGAACTCTGATGCACCAAGGTACATATACGTCGCTGCAGCAAGAAAGAGCACGAGTAACACGTGTTCCATTGTTGGCCGCTCTCGCAGGACAATTTCTCCGGCGTCAGCAACAGACTGCTGGACGGAAACCGCTGCCCCTTTTATTTGGTCCATAGTGGTATTCGTCGTAGGTCTCTGATATTAGTGTATGTACGAAAAAACGGTTTTTGGGCGTCTTATGACTCCTCTTCGACGATGCGGAGGAACTCGTCAAAGCCACCGATTGCAGCATCGACTTCGGACTCGATCGTATCGACAGTGCCGGTAAGCCGCTCTTCGGTTTCTTCCATCGAACCATATTCGATGATGTTTCCGGTGTCTTCCATCCACTGCTGGGACTCTTCGGACTCACATGCAACCTGAACCGCGTCGGAGATGAGCTGTCGTTCTTCTTCAGGTGTTCCAGGAGGTGCAATCTGCGCTTGCAGGAATTCGGTGATCCATGCCAAGGCTGTCTCCGTAGTTCGTGATGGAGTCAATCTCTGGGAAGGTATCCGTGATATCGACATCCATCAGATTGACAACCGCCGTTGCCTCACCGGATTCTTCGGCTGCAACTGCGGAGGTGTTCGTTGCGAATCCTGCAGCGACCTCATTCGAAATGACTGCCTCTGCAGTTGGGCCACCACCATCGTATGCGACAGCGGTGTCGTATGCAAGGTCGTAGTTCTCACGGAGGAGAAGTGTGCCCAGGTGGCTGTCACTGCCGACACCCTGGAATCCAAAGCCGCTGATTTCGTCATCTGCATACGCATCTCGAAGTTCACCGAAATCCGAAATGTCGTGCTGATTGTTGACAATCAGTGTGTATCCGAAGATACCTGCGTAGCTGATTGGTTCGAAGTCCTCAACATCCCAGCCTTCGACCTCTTGTGCACGCCACGTGAAGTCCCATCCTGGTGTATTTGCAGTCCCAAATGTGTAGCCATCTGGGTCCTGTCCGTGTAGCCATTCAGTTCCCTGCAAACTGCCTGCACCAGGCCGATTGTCGATTTGGACAGATTGCCCAAGCGGATCTTCCATAAGTGGGGCGAGTTGTCGTGCATAGGTGTCCGTACCGCCACCCTCCGACCATGGAATCATCCACGTTAGATTCTCGCTTGGGAACTCACCGTTATCGTCATCTCCGGTACATCCCGCAAGCCCAGCAATACCCACTGTGCTCAGTGCGCCAGTCGTTTTCAGAAAGGTACGTCTTTCCATACCATGTGTCTACAATGGAATTGCCAATTTAAATGTTGCTACTCATCAATCACTGGCAAATATTACTGGACGAATACGAAGTATTCTGTATTTTTGTGCAAACATGTGTCGTGTAGGCGCAGCCAGATACAATATTTGAAGGATATTTTAGGAAATTTATTACTATGTACACCATGGTAGATGTTATAACAGAGCAGGAGCGATCGCTTCCGTATGGTATTTATTGAGCATCGTGGGGCGGAAGGGCTTATTTTATCGCGGGGGTTTACACAGACATGCAGGCTGCAATTGTTACCGTTGGTGATGAGATCTTGGCAGGTTCGACAGTGAATACGAATGCATCGTGGATTTGTGAGCAGCTTCACGATAACGGTGTACAGGTTGCGCGAATTACGACCGTCCCCGATCGCATCGCAGATATCGCCCGTGTTGTCAACGAATACCAAGCAGCGTACGATGCAGTGATTGTCACTGGTGGATTAGGCCCCACTCACGATGATGTCACGATGGAAGGCGTTGGTGCAGCCGTTGGTCGGTCGATCGAGCCACACACAGACGCGCTAGCATGGCTTGAAAAATCAGGTGGATACAAAGCGTCTAAGCGGAATGAGCAAGCAGCACAGTTGCCTGCAGGCGCCCAGCTGCTCAAAAATGAGGTTGGCGTAGCCCCTGGTGCAATCGTCGATCGAATCTACGTCCTTCCGGGTGTTCCTACCGAAATGAAAGCGATGTTTGAGCAGATTTCCGATGCGTTTGTTGGAACGGAGACGGTAACAGAGACCGTCACGATTGATGAACCCGAAAGCACGCTAGTCGATCGACTGAATGACGTCCAATCGAAGTTCGACGTGTCTGTTGGAAGCTACCCTGGACACTACGTGCGAGTGAAACTCACCGGTGAAGATCCTGCAGTTGTTCGGGACGCAAAAGCGTGGCTCGAAGCACAGTCAAACGTTGTACCTGACGAACAGACTGAATGAGAGGGGTCTATCGGTATAGGTATGCAAGCCACGCAACAGCAAAGAGTACGCTGATCAACAGTACAGCAATGCCGGTTGCCTCAACAGGAAGTGGCCCCATTGGCGCATCCGCGGTAAGTGGAATCATAAAAGTCTGTTACACAACCACCTGTTAAAATCATTCGAGTTCCGGCGAACGTGTCGGTCACGCAACCCACGACGGTTTTTATTACTGCAAAATTGTGTTACAGTATGAAAGTTGGGGTCCTTGTTAATCCGATCGCGGGAATGGGTGGCCGAGTAGGATTAAAAGGAACTGACGGAAAAGTCGAGGAGGCAAAGCAGTTGGGTGCAGAGCCACGGGCACCACAGCGCGCAGCGCGAGCGCTGGACATCCTCCAGCAACGTCGACCAGATGCCGAGATTCTCGCTATTGATGATCCAATGGGTGTGTCGATCATCCGTGACGCAGGGTTTGAGCCAACTGTTGTCTACACACCAAAGGGAGACACAACCGCAAAAGACACGCAGAATGCAGTCAAGATATTTTCCGATGAGGATGTCGCGTTGATTCTTTTTGTTGGTGGCGACGGCACCGCGACCGACGTCGCAGAGATGCTTGAATCGATCGGAGATACGACGACACCGATGCTTGGCGTTCCAGCTGGTGTGAAAGTGTACTCTTCAGTGTTTGCAGTGTCACCGGAAGATGCTGGCATAATTGCGTCGACGTTCGATCGAACGGAGCGGCGAGAAGTGCTTGATATTAATGAGGATGAGTACAGGCAAGGAGAGGTTCATCCTGAACTTCGAGCGGTTGCAACGGTCCCTGTTGCCGATGACCTACAATCATCAAAACAGCTTGGTGGAGGAACTGTCGAAGCGCTTGCCGCAGGCGTTGTTGATGATATCAAACCAGGGACGACGTACATTCTCGCCCCTGGTTCGACAGTTGGAACGGTGAAAACTGAATTGGGATTTGAGGGATCGCCGATCGGCGTTGATATTTGGCGAGCAGTTCCGGATGCAAACGCCGATCGTGGGTGGACCGGAAAGGTGCTCTGCAAGGATGCAACGGAAGCGGAGATTCTCGAAAATCTTGGTGATCGAAATGTGATTATTGTGTCTCCGATTGGTGGACAAGGATTTGTGTTCGGTCGTGGGAATCCACAGCTCTCACCGGCGGTTATTCGGCGTTGTGAGATCGAAATTATTGGATCACGATCGAAACTCGACGGTCTTCGAACCCTCCGTGTTGATACAGATGATCCAGAGTTGGATGAAACGCTCTCGGGGTGGACAAAAGTTCGTGTTGGACGGTTTGAAAAGCGGATGATACAGGTTGTCTGAGCAGCTAGATCATAATTGTTCCTTGTAGATCTATGTCTACATAACCATGTGTATAGACAAGATTAAGGATATTGGTGCGATACTGGATCACATGGAAACACGGAAGGTCCAACGGCTCGGTCCGTCAACGCTTGCGATGACACTTCCAGCTGAGTGGGCACGGGATCATGGTGTAAACAAGGGTGACGAGGTGTCGATCCGACTCGGTGGGAAAGGGACACTGACTGTCCTTCCAAAATCAGCGCACACAGAGGAGTCAGAGGCGATCATTCATGCAGATAATCTTGATGCAGGGGCGCTTGAGCGAGCGATCGTTGCACAATACGTGCTTGGTCGTCGCGTGATCCATGTTCAAAAACTCGAAGGCGCGCTCGAGAGTGAACACATCAATGCCGTCTACCGTGCAGAAACACAGCTAATGGGACTTGGTGTGATCGAAGAGACACCGGAAGATATTGCAATTCGGTGTTCGGTTGATCCTGAAGATTTTACACTCGATAATCTACTTGAGCGGCTGGAGAACACCGGCAGCACAATGCGTGGTGAAGCAGTGAAAGCAATCGCTCATAACAACCCAGACCTTGCACAACGAGCACTCAATCGTGAGCGCCAAGCAAACAAGATTTTCGTTCTTTTGCTTCGACTGATCTTTACAGCGTACCAAAATCCGAACCTCTGCCGAGCGGTGGGGCTCGAATCAAGCTTCCCACTGATCGGGTACCGATCGGTCGCAAAGAATCTTGAACTCACTGCTGACAATGCTGAAGACATCGCAGACATCGTGCTCGAGGCTGATGGCCATGCACTCAATGTTGACGATGCGACGGTTCGGCGTATTCGTGAGTTTACCGACAAGGTTGATGAACTGACAACACTCGCAGTTCGATCGGTTGTTGAACGCGATTATGATCTGACGATCGATTGTCGACATCTGTTTCATGAGATCTCAAACCGAGAAAAAGAGATCCTTGATGACCTTCCAGAGATGGATAACAAAGATTTACTCCAAATTCGGGAGGTTCTGGTGAGTCTGCAACAGACTGCACAGTATGCAATGCGAAACGCGGAGATTGCGGCGAACCTTGCGCTTAATGAAGAATCAGAACACGTAGAAATTCAGTAACAGCCACTCATACTGGATAGAATGGGTTATGGGCGACCTGCCCCCCCGGTCCCGTGTCTGTGAGTTAGTTTCAGTCGTTGTTTCGGTATTTTGATCCGTTGGTGCGTTCGGCTCACCACGCTCTTCAGAGGAGCCCCTTTGATCAGGTGCGCCCCGTTCGGTGGTATTTTGATCAGTATTGTTATTTGCAGCTGCTGTCGCGCTTCTGTTCTCAGTTTGTGCGGCCCCGCGATCAGCAGACTGTGGCGGCTCTTGTTCAGCGGTCTCGTTTTGTCGATCGTGTCCCGGCGGAGCGGATGTATTTAGGTTAGGCCCAGCTGATGCGTTCTCATCGTTCGGTTGTTGTGGTCCCGGAGTGCCCTGTGGTGGTCCGGTATCGCTTCGTCCACCAGGCCTCTCAGTTGGTGGCCCTGCAATCTCTTGTGCGATCGCTCGGACATCCTGACCTGAGAGCTCACGTGCATGGTCTCGGAGCTGTTCAATCCGTGACTCGTTGGCCCCTGATCGTTCGCGATCGGCCTGTGGAAGATCGGATATGACCGATTCAGATTGGTTGAGTGAGCGTTCGATAGACTGTCTTTCACTCTCAAGTCGTGCAATTCGCGCCCGATATTGTCCATTCGAGAGTGTCCCATTCTCACGTGCGGTCTCAAGTCGCTGTTTCTCTTCTGTGAGTGCAACAAGCCGCTCTTCTGCACGGTCAACGCTCGCTCCAGCGACAGTTGCTTTCTCTGCAGCCGATCGGTTTGCAACGGTTCGGTCAAACGCTCGCTCTGAGACGGTCGATTCAAGTTCGACTTGGTGGACACCAACTACACCGGCGAGCCGCTCACCACTCGAGAGGACGTCAGTATTGTTTTGCGTTTCAACATCATAATCAGACGCAGTCGTAATCACACTCGCCGAAGCAGATGATAATCCTCCAGCAAGGACAAGCCCAGCTCCAAGTAGAATAAGGAGAATCCCAGCGAGGTCATGTCGATCCATGTTCGTCCACTGTGGCCGTACCCGTGTAAATAGCAATGTTACTAAAGCTGAGTTAATACGGATTAAGTGATGATCCGGTCCGAGAAACCGTGTACATCGGGTCTGTGATTTTGTGGTGGAGGCAAAAAATCAGTGTCGAATGAACTAAGTTGATACCACGACTCACTGCGAGTATGACAGCGGGCTCAGTCACGAGCGACAAAGGAATCGGCCTGGGAATGGCATTTGCAGCATTGACACTGATCGGTGCAGTGGTTATGTATGCAGGCGATACACAGTTGTTGCGCGCATGGGGATTCGGCGCAGCGATGATCGCCTCAATAATCGGCGTGGTTGCAATCCACCTCTTTTGGGACTGATTCCACGAGTATTCTGTCGGGTCACAACCGCGAAATTGTTAATATCATCACCATCCAATATGGGACGAGGATGACCGAATACACCGAGGAAGAACAACGTATCATCGCGTATCTACGGGATAGTGTCTCTCGCGGTGATCGATACTTCCGTGCAAAAAACATTGCAGAGGCCATTGGCCTTTCTGCAAAACAGGTTGGATCGCGTCTCCCTCGGCTCGCCGAGAAATCTGACGACGTGCATATAGAAAAATGGGGTCGTGCACGTTCGACAACGTGGCGAGTCGAACTCCCATAACCAACCCCGCAATATTTTCACCTGTTGCTTCTAAGAGGAAGTAATGACTGTCCGTGTATCACGAGCGTTTGCATTTGACGTCCCGCCGGAGCGTATTTGGGATTTTATTTCAGACCCACGAAAGCGTGTTGGGGCAATAAGTGTCGTTGAACGGTTCGACCTACACGCAGATGGATCTGCAACATGGCATGTTGAGCTACCGATTCCAATGATTCGATCGACGATCGATGTAAAAACTGAAGAGGTTATTAATGAGCCACCATCTCGTGTGAAATTTATTGGGCGATCGAAAGCATTCAACGTGACTGGCGAGCATCGAATAATCGAAACGGATACTGGATGCCGACTCGAAAACGAGTTTGTGGTTGACGGCCGCCTCCCTGGTGTTGAGCGATTCTTCAAACGAAACTTCGACACCGAACTGGAGAATCTTGAATCGGCACTCCGTGAAGATATTGATACAGACTCTGTAAATACAACCTAACATGACCGTTTCAGTTGCCCTTGTTCAATTAGACATTGAGCCTGTTGCAGTAGACACAAACCTCCAACGGGCAGCGGCAGCAGTCGAAACGGCTGCAGAAAACGGTGCGGAGCTTGTGGTTCTCCCAGAGCTGTTTACGATCGGTTTCTTTGAGTTTGACGCATATGCAGACAGTGCGGTTGGATTGGAGAGCCCACTCGTTGACCGGCTCCGATCGATTGCTGTTGAGAATGGAGTCGGTCTTGTTGCTGGAAGCTTTGTTGAGGACCTCAACGCAAGCCACACTGCAGGGTTCGACACGCCGGCCGCGGAGGGATATGCAAATACAGTCACAATATTCGATGCTGATGGCTCGTTAGAAGGCGTGTACCGAAAACGCCATCTGTTTGGGTATGAATCTGCGGAAGCAACGCTGCTCGTGGCTGGTGAACGGGAGACAGTCGTAGAGTTTGGTGAGCTTACCTTGGGGATATCGGTGTGCTATGATCTTCGCTTCCCGGAGTTGTATCGATCGATGATTGACTCAGGTGTTGATACAATCATCGTACCGAGCGCATGGCCGTATCCACGAACAGAGCACTGGGAAACGCTTGGCCGTGCTCGAGCAATTGAGAACCTAGCATACGTGCTGACTGCGAACGGGGTTGGAACGTTCGGAGATTCGCAACTGTGTGGTCGATCGACCATCTACGATCCATGGGGGACGACACTCGCCGGTGCAGGAGACGACGAAACAATTGTTACAGCAGAGCTCGATCCCGATCGAGTGGCCGCAATTAGAGCTGATTTTCCATCGCTTCGCGATCGTCGACTGTGACGGTGGGTTTATCCCTGTTGATTACGTACGCTTTGATACCGACTGACGACGCTTTTCTCGTCGTGTGTCGGTGATAAACACTCGCCAACGCCGCCAACTGTCTGATACAACCATTCCCGTGGTTATTGAGATGAACTCGGGGCATGTCAATAACGGTTGTATCAACCATCCACACATCCTTTCAATCTGTTCTACAATAGTTGAGACACCGACCTCGAAACGACAATTACCAATTTTGATAATTTGACAAGAATGATTAAATGAACGCTCCGGTGCTTTTAGAATGCCGTAGATGAACGTTGATAGATCCACACTATAACGCTCCCCGGTGTTACACGTGGATCGATGCCCCTACAGACCGTCCGTTACATCTGCGGCGAGAGATTGACTCTCTCGTTACCCACCGGCAGTGAGCTACATTGCTCCCACATTTTGGCTTGCTGCCCATAGTGGGTGTCGTGTATGATGATAAGTTACTGACCAGTGAAAACAAAATGTCTGATTACGGTGTGAGATGTTTTTCAATCTCGCTTTTAAGAACGATCGCATTAAAATCATGATCCGGACGGATATTAACAAAATCCAAAAAGTCAAGCGCGGCAAGCAATTCTTCCGCGGAGTAGATCGTAAGTGCAGCTGAAACCGTTTTGTGGGCACCAATAAGCGGCTCTAACGCCGCAAGCGCACATGCAAGATCATATGACTTTGCATCGGCCTCTGCGGAGGATTTGACGTTTGTTGCATCAATAAAGTAGAGTTCTCCGTTTCGGATCAGTACATTTTCCGCACGGAGGTCACCATGTGCAAGGCCATTTTGGTGCAGTGTTGCTAACGATTGAAACAGCCCCGGTGCAAGTTCAATCTCGGTTGCGGTGTCTAACTCGTCGAGTGGTCGAAATGATGGGAGGTATTCTAATACTGCAATTCCAAACCCGTTGTGTTCAAACGCTTCGATCGGTTTGGGGGCGTGTATTCCAAGCGCTCGCATCTGTTCCGTTGCTGCGAGTTCGTGTTGTGCCATCTCCAAGGGCGTCTGGAACGGCTCAAAAAACCCTTCAACACCACTTGAGAGGACACCAAGATTTCGGCCGGTTGTGAAAATTGCATGAACAAGCGTATTTTGTGGTGAAATCACCTTGACAAAGAGGTCGTCATCCACAACCATCGGTGTCGAGAGCCAGTTATCGGCATCCAAAAAACGGACCGATAGCTCCGAGCGATCGTACCGATCGGCGATTGCCCGGGCGATTGATTCCAGATCCGACCAATCAACACGGCCCCGAACGAGACGTCGGAACTCCATTATAAAAGTTACACGCGTGCAGTCGGCATAAACAGTCGGCTTTGGAGTATTCTTCATGGTTGTTCGCATCATTTATACGTTGTGTCGATAACTCAGAGACATGGACTTTGAACTCTCCCCTGAACATCGGATGATTCGAGATACTGTTCAGGATTTCTGTGAGGAGGAGATCAAACCGATCGCTCAAGAAGTGGAATCGGAACATCGGTTCCCAAAAGAGGTGTTTGATCAACTTGGGAAACTCGATATGATGGGTGTCCCTGTAAGCGAGGAGTACGGCGGCCTCGGCGGCGACCAACTCATGTATGCGCTTGTCACTGAAGAGCTTGGGCGCGTCTCCGGTGGAATTGGCCTGTCGTATGCAGCACATGTCTCGCTTGGCTCGAAACCGATCGAATCATTCGGAACCGAAGAACAGAAAGAACGATGGCTCACTCCACTAGCGCAAGGGGATGGGATGGGTGCATGGGCGCTTACCGAACCAGGAAGTGGCTCAGATGCAAGCGACATGGATACAACTGCCGTCAAAGATGGAGACGAGTGGGTTATCAACGGGACAAAACAGTTTATTACCAATGCAAACGTCGCAGATTCCGTTCTTGTCAAAGCAGTGACTGACCCAAATGCAGGCTACGACGGCATCTCCACTTTCATTATCGACCCACAGAACGACGACGGGTTTGCGGTGACAACGGTATGGGATAAGATGGGGTTGAACTGTTCACCTACCTGTGAGATTGCATTGGACGATGTTCGCGTGCCTGCTGACCGCCTCCTTGGTGAAGCGGGTGAAGGATGGACACAGACAATGAAAACACTTGAAGGTGGTCGAATCTCGATCGCAGCGCTCTCAACAGGACTGGCACAAGGTGCATACGAAGCGGCGCATCAGTATGCACAAGAGCGCGAACAGTTTGGCAAGCCAATATCGAAGTTCGATGCAATCAGGGACAAACTCGTTGACATGTACAGGAAAACTGAACGAGCACGCCTTTTGACACACAACGCAGCATGGCGATACGACAATGGAAAGCCCGTCACAAAGGCATCCGCCCTTGCCAAACTCGATGCATCAGAAGCCTCGCGTGAGGTTGCAGAAGATGCAGTGCAGGTGCTTGGGGGCTATGGATATACAGAAGACTTCGCACCACAACGATTCTACCGAGATGCAAAACTAATGGAAATTGGCGAAGGGACAAGTGAGATCCAACATCTTATTATTGGCCGTCAGTTGGGACTATAACCACACTCGGTATCAATACTGATATTTTAAACATCGGGATTAATATCGGGCTTTCCTTCGTTTTTATTGACACACAACGTGAATGGTATAGTTGCGCTATCCCCGACCGTCGTCTTCGGAGTTACAGCCGCAGCACTCTCCGTGCTTACCGCGGTTATTTGTTACAGACAGGCTGATACCCATCACCGAGTCGCGGCGATTGGGTTCACAACTGCAGCAGTAGCCAGTTCATTGTGGGTTGGTGGGTATGGAATGCAGCTTGCCATCGGAGCCACCTATGGACTCTGGACGTTGATACCGGTGGTTCTCGGTGCAATATTCTTTCCTTTTGGCTGGATTGTGTTTATTTTGACCTACACAGGCCATAAATCAGCACTCACAAAACGCACCGTAGCGCTATTGGCGACGGTTCCGGTTGGATTGTTCTGTATTACGATTACGCATCCAGTACATGGATTATTTGTGAGCGAGACGACAATCGAACCGATCGGTGGGGTAGACGCACTGGTTGTTGTATATGGCCCCGCATATGCGCTCTTTGCAGCCTATGTAGTCACGGTCTCTGTCGCATCGGTTGGATTGTTGAGCCGATCGTTACGCGGCAGCTCGGGTGTTTACACGAAGCAAACGGTTGTCCTGCTGGTGGCAACAGTCCTTCCGTTGGTTGGTATCTCGATCTCATTGCTTCAGTTTAGAACTGCCTCAGTGGATGCACTTCCCTTCGTTGCGTCCGGTTCGATCTTGCTTGTTCTATTTGGGACGGTTCGGTACGCACTGTTTGATGTGAGATCGATTGCACGGGATGAGGTTGTCAACCGAATGCGTGACGGGGTGATCGTTCTCAATAGCGATCGACAGATTGTAGAAGCAAATAGTGCCGCCCGAGATGGGCTTGAGCTTCCAGACACCGTGATCGGAGATGATGCCAGACAGTATCGTCCACTCCAAGTGATTATTAGCCAACTCCAAAAGACACAGCAGGATCACCACCCTCGGCCAGATGGAGGACATTTTGCTGAATCGATCGCTACAAAAACGGGACAGGTAACTGCAGGGCAAACTACCAAAAGAAACAAGAAACAGGCGAAATACGATGTCTCAGTTGCTGAGCGACAGAATCTTCCGCTGACCGATGATATTGACGACACCCAGCAAGCAGCCGAGACCAATCAGATTGATCTGGCCATCACACTGAGCAGCGGTGAAGAGCGTAACTATCTGGTGACGGTACAATCGGTTCGAATGACTGCTGCAATTGATGGTCAGTTACTCGTCTTTCGGGACATTACCGCGCGCCGGAAGACGGAGACACAGTTTCGATCGCTCATTGAACACACGTCAGATATTATTCTTGTGCTCGATAAAGAAGGGTGTCTACGATACAGCAGCCCAACGCTCACCCAACAACTGGGGTATACACCGCAAGAGCTACTCGGAGAGCAGGTATTCAGTTTCATTCACGAAGATGAACAAGATACGGCCCTCCAACAGTTTCAACGAGTGGTGACAACTGGAGAGCAGATTCGATCGCGCTATCGAATCCAAGATACAGATGAATCATGGCGAATGTACGAGTGTGTGGCACTCAATCATCTGGAAATACCTGAAATTGAGGGTATCATTATCAGTGCACGTGAAGTAACTGAAAACCACAGATATCAACGGCGGCTGCAAGTGATGAACCGTGTGTTACGGCATGACCTCCGCAATGATATGAATGTCGTCCTTGGCCATGCAGACCTCTTGTTAGAAGCAAATAATGGCGGTACTCGTCATGCGCAAATCATTCGACGAAAAGCAATGTCGTTAGTTGAGTTGGGTGAAAAAGTTCGACGAATTGACGAAGAGCTAACAACGAAACCAGTCCGAACGCGAACAAATATCTCTGTGATTGTTACCGAAGAAGTGACCGCAATTTGTGACTCCTACCCTGATGCGACTGTTCGAACACAGATTGAAAACGAGTGCATTATTTTAGGTGACTCATCGCTCAGTGTTGCTGTTCGGAATCTGTTGGAGAATGCAATCGAACATAATACTGCAGACAAACCAACAGTGACCGTTAGACTCGAACAACACACAGAACGCGTCGAACTCACGATCGAGGACAACGGCCCTGGCATTCCAGTCGGTGAAAGGCGTGTCGTGGAGTCAGGGACGGAAACACCACTAGAACACGTTAGTGGGCTGGGCCTCTGGCTTGTTATCTGGATTGTAGAGAGCGTGAAAGGAGAAATCAGTTTTACTGCCGCACCAGATAGTGGGACAGAAGTTCGGTGTACATTTTCACTTCCATCATTCGATGCTCCTCGCGGAGATGACCGTGTACATAGAACAAGCCAATAGTGGCTTGTCGATGTCCGGATAGTCTAAGACGGTGCACACATGTTACTCTACTCGAACAATTATGCATCAGATACTCGTTGCAGGTGAAACGCTCATTGATTTTCTCCCGGATAGTGCTGGCTCTCTTTCAACCGTTGAATCATTCTCACGACGACCAGGCGGTGCACCAGCAAACGTCGCTGTTGGGCTGGCTCGGCTTGGGACAGTACCGATGTTCTGGACCCGTGTTGGTGACGACAAGTTTGGTGACTTTCTCGTGGATACACTAACCGCTGAGGGACTCTCGACAGCACACATTGAACGTGACTCAGCCGCAAAAACGGGGCTTGCGTTTGTAAGTTTAGGGACGGATGCGGAGCGAGAGTTCAGTTTCTATCGTCACGAAAGTGCCGACACACAAATGACCGCGGATACAGTAGACGATGCACTGCTCGCCGGGCGATCGTGGGTCCACGTTGGCGGTGTAACGTTGGCTGACGAGCCTTCCCGCTCTGCAACCCAAGCGCTTGCAACTGCGGCTAAAAAACACGGGGTTCCAGTGTCCTTCGATCCAAATGCTCGACCTGAGCTCTGGACCACGTTCGATTTCGGTGAGTCTATTCGTGATATTCTCTCTGTTGTAGACGTATTGAAAGTTACAACGGACGATCTAGACGCTGCTGGATTCGATACGAACGTCGCCCCGGACGCAATCGTTCGCTCGCTGTTGAATAGAGATGAAGGACCACATACGGTCTGTCTCACACGTGGTGCAGATGGCGTCACTGCTGGATCAACGCCGGAAGCGCCGTGGAATAATTCCGATTCAACCCGGAGTATATCTCATAGTGGATTCAGTGTCGATCCAGTTGATACGACCGGGGCCGGTGATGCGTTTACCGCAGGATTGATTTCTGCACTGGCAACCGAAAGTTCGCTCAACACAGCACTCGAACGCGGGAATGCGGTTGCTGCACTCACGACAACCGCACCAGGTGCAATGACCGCACTGCCAACACAGTCAGAGCTAGCAGCTTTTATGAATGCGCAATAAAACAGACGTGGTATTCATGTTTGTGCATTGTAATATGAGTTAGAATTGGATGGTGGGTGAAAAATAAACATAGGTACGTATATATTCTTTCAGTTATTCAGTCACGTTCAATGCAGGTGAGCATATGAGCGACGCGGAGCGAGAAAAACTTGTAAAGTATGGTATTGATGACAAACCACCGGTTGTCACCTCCGCGTTTCTGGGCATTCAGCACTACCTCACGATGGTTGGTGCAAATATTGCGGTTCCGCTTATTTTGGCTGAAGCACTTGGTATGCCACAAGAGCTGTGGCCACAGTTCATCGGGACATTCTTTGTTGTCTCTGGAATCGCAACACTAGCCCAAACGACGTTTGGAAATCGGTATCCGATCGTCCAAGGTGCTCCGTTTTCCCTGCTCGCGCCTGCACTTGCAGTTATTGCAGTTGTCCAAGCGACGAATCCTGCTGGTGAGGCGTGGCAGGTTGCACTGTTACAGCTACAGGGTGCGATTATTGTTGCGGCGATCGTGCAGGTTGTGATCGGGTATCTTGGGCTTGTTGGAAAGCTCAAACAGTATCTTTCTCCAGTGGTGATCGCTCCAACGATCGCACTTATCGGCCTTTCGCTCTTTGATGCACCTGATATTACTACCGCCAATCAGGACTGGTGGCTGCTTGGTCTTACACTTGCGCTCATCGTCCTCTTTTCACAGTATCTCGACACGAATCGCCTGTTCAAACTTTTCCCAGTCTTGTTAGGAATCGTTGGTGCATACGTCATTGCGTTCTTGTTCTCGACGGTTGGTATCTACTCCCCGGATGCGCCGGGCTACGTTGACTTTGGTGCACAGACACTGAACGAAACTCCCGCGCTACTTCCAATCACACCGTTCCAGTGGGGAATTCCAGAGATTACCGCTGCATTCGTAATCGGGATGCTCGCAGGAGTTGCAGCATCGATCGTCGAAAGTCTTGGTGACTACTATGCGGTTGCCAGACTCTCAGGCGCTGCTGCACCAAGCGAAAAACGAATCAACCACGGAATTGGAATGGAAGGGATCATGAACGTCTTTTCAGGAGTCATGGGATCAGGTGGGTCAACATCATACTCCGAAAACATCGGTGCGATCGGTCTCACCGGTGTTGCTTCGAGGTATGTTGTCCAGATCGGTGCGGTTGTCATGTTGATTTTCGGATTCTCCGGCTGGTTTGGCGCGCTTGTTGCATCAATTCCAAGTCCAATCATCGGTGGACTGTATATCGCAATGTTCGGCCAAATTATTGCTGTTGGTCTTGCGAATCTGAAATATGTCGAACTTGATTCGCAACGAAATCTCTTCATTGTCGGAATCTCGATGTTTGCAGGAATGTCAATTCCAGCATACATGGGCAACATCGATGGCGTTGATGCGATCGCAGCCGGCCTGACTGATGCGGCAGTACTCGGAACGATCGTGCTTACGCTTGATGCAATTCCATACGTTGGACTGCTGCTTGGTGTCGACGCAATCGCAACAACAATCCTTGTGATTGGCTCGACAGGGATGGCTGTCGGTGGACTCATTGCGCTGTTTTTGGATAACACAATTAGTGGAACTGACAAAGAGCGTGGGCTGATTGCGTGGGAAGCAACCGCAGAGTCGAACGAGGAGTTCCTCTCAGCATACGACCGGTTTATCCGCAAAAAGACACCAAACACGGACTGAGTCGATCGCCGCGGTACACAGCTATTTTTTAGCGGACTGTGAACGTAGTCGCATGAGTCGTCTTGAACTTCCTGCGTTGGGACTTGGAACATCCGCAAACAAAGACCCAGATGAGTGTGCAGAGAGCGTTGTAACCGCGCTTGATGTGGGGTATCGTCATATTGACACCGCACAAATGTATGAAAACGAGGCGTATGTTGGCGCTGGAATCGAACGGAGCGGTGTTGATCGATCGGATGTGATTCTCGCAACAAAAGTCCATCCGGATAATTTAGCGCCGGACGATGCAAAGCGGACGGCAAAAGCAAGTCTCGATCGGCTCGGTGTCGAATCGGTTGAGATGCTCTATGTCCACTGGCCGATCAGCGCATATGACGCAGAGGAGACACTTGCTGCATTTGAGGAGCTGTATGATGACGGCGTGATGGATCATCTGTGTGTTTCAAACTTCACGCCGGAGTTGCTCGATGACGCCCGCGATCACCTCTCGGTTCCGATTGCCGCACATCAAGTCGAATGTCATCCGTTTTTACAACAGGAGGAGCTTCGACGTTACGCACGAAAGCACAACCATCATCTGGTCGCGTACTCGCCACTGGGTCGCGGAGAAATTCTCTCTGAACCAGAACTTGTCGAGATTGCAGCGCGTCACGATACAACGACTGCAGCAGTCTGTCTCGCATGGGCGTTCGAACAAGAGACTGTTGTCCCGATCCCAAAGGCAACTGGCGAGCATATTCGTGCAAACTACGAGGCACAACAGATCGAACTAACGAAGGCCGATCTTGAAGAGATCGAAACTATCGATCGTGAAATGCGTGTGATCGATCCGGACGGCGCGCCGTGGCGGTAACGCAAACGAGGAGGTCGTCCGAGGTGCGCTGACCACGCTAGCCAAAGATTGCGGAATGCACCCAGCTGATTCCGTGAACGAGGCCCCACTTGAGTGAGTTGATCATCCCGTTACCGGAGAAACGCAGATCTCCGTTCAGGTAGGCCGATCGGAATTCAGAACCGGGATCGGGAGACGTGAGGACTTTTTCCAACGTGTCTTTGTCCGTGAGGATATGCAGCGTAGCGTCGTCACGGGTGCCCAGTTCAAACTCCTGCATCTGCAAGTCGTTGTCTAGATGGAATGATGCGGTCGCAATGGTGTCGTTCTCGTGGTCAAACACGTGAAGGTTCACCGTTTCACCCCCCAAGATGCTGATAGACCACCGTACTACGAAATGCTCCTTTGATACGCCCACGTTCGCGTTGTACGTTTGTATCACCGGTTCTATTTCCCCGAACATATCGACCGCCCAGTCAGGTTGTTCACTCTGGGCTGCGACCGGGGTGGCACCGGCGCCAACTGTGGCAGTGACGAGCGCAAGCGCAAGGAAAACCCGAATGAATGCCTTCGTCGGTGGTAAGTACCTCATAAATAATAGGTAACATGTTCTATGAGAGCTTAAACATTCTCAAAAGGTTCATTAGGGCTTCTGTCTGTAATTCTCCAAATCAAAAGTAGTTTCAAATATAAAACAATAACCGCACCGATGTGGCTCAAAAGCAGTAGGCAAAGTCTTCATCCAGGGTGAAATCTCAACATCGAGCTACTGCCGTTCGTATCTTGAACTACCGTATCCCATCGCCCGACCGATTGCTCACGCTTGCGTGTGCCATTAGATAGATATCGTGCTATTTCGCTTCGATCGGTCCTACTAATATTGTATGTCTGCCAAGTCCAAATGATCGTGCTGAATACATTTTCTCTATCTTGCACGATCGCAAAAAGCAGATCACTGATTGAGAAATTCAACAGAGCCACGCAAACAAAAACGGTTGTTACGATCGGGCAACCCACCACTGGTTGAGTTTTAACAGAGCGAGATAGCCACAGAGACCGACAAAAAACAAAAGAACGGGCAGTGCAAATGGGCCAAATACTGAAATAAGCGCGTCAATCGGCCCCAACTGCGGTACTACGCTGTTCATATATGATCTACATTACGCAGAGACTGATAGTTTCGTATGTTCATTTGGTGTGCGGTAGTCTTTGTATGGATTGCAAGGTTCAAATGGCCCCCGCTCTCAACGTATCGTAATGAATGGAAATCAGTTTGGTCGGCTCTTTCAGGTGACGACCTATGGTGAAAGCCACGGTAAAGCCATGGGTGTCACTGTCAGCGGCTGTCCAGCGGGATTGGAACTGACCGAAGCAGCGATTCAAAAAGAGCTCGATCGACGAAAGCCCGGCCAATCAATGATTACGACAAGCCGCGGCGAGCCTGATGCGGTAACCATCAACTCCGGCGTCCAAGACGGCTATACGACGGGAACACCGATCGGAATGGTCATCGAGAACAAAGACGCACGATCGGGAAAATACGAACCATACGTCACCGCACCACGCCCAAGTCACGGTGACTTCACCTACTCGGCAAAGTTTGGAACCAGAAACTGGGGTGGCGGTGGTCGATCGTCCGCGCGCGAGACAGTAAATTGGGTTGCAGCGGGCGCAGTTGCGAAACTCATCAACGAGCAACACGGCATTACGGTCAAAGCGCACGTCAACCAGATTGGTGATGTCAAGGCAGGCGATGTGACGTGGGAAGATATCTTGGAGAACACCGAAGAAAATGACGTCCGGTGTGCGGACCCGGATGCAGCCGAAAAAATGCGTGAGGAAGCCGATCGGTACCAGAAAGAAGGTGACTCAATTGGAGGTTCGATCTACTTCGAGGCCCGCGGGGTGCCACGCGGGCTCGGTGCACCACGATTTGATTCGGTCCCATCACGGCTTGGACAAGCACTGTTTTCCATTCCAGCGACAACACATGTTGAGTTTGGGCTTGGAAAAGAAGCCAGAGAATGGACCGGAAAAGATCGAAACGAGGACTGGCAGTTCGACGACGATGGCGATCCAGAACCAGTTGGAAACAAACACGGTGGAGTTCAGGGTGGAATAACAACTGGACAGCCGATTTGGGGTGAAGCAACGTGGCACGCACCGACATCAATTCCGAAAAAACAGATCACGGTCGATTGGGAAACCGGCGAAGAGAAAGAGATTCAGGTTGTTGGCCGACACGACCCAGTGCTTCCGCCGCGCGCAGTTCCCGTTGTCGAGGCAATGCTTAATCTGACAATTTTGGATTTCATGTTGTTGTCCGGTCGGGTCAATGCCGATCGACTTGATGATGCCCCTGGGAAATACGATACGGAGTACCATCCCCGAAGCCCACACAACGAGTAGTTTCGACAAACATACCGGTTTATTTTCAGTCGTGATCTAGTACGATACGTATGGTTCTCTCGGATCCGATCGGCGTAATCGTGACGATTGCACTCGCCATTGGAGTCCCAGCCCTTGTTGTACTCTTTTATTTTGAGGGGCTGATTATCGGTAAACTGCTACAGCCACCGATCGTGTTCATCGCATACGTTGGCGTGTTATCACCGACAAACAGCCATCTTCTCTTCATTTGTGTGTTGTGTGTTATTGCAGC
>SL_4KL_010_BRINEDRAFT_10000099_pt1 | contig 36339 bp, 45 predicted proteins | sample SodLak_010_BRINE_2_FD_10664 | JGI IMG/M metagenome (IMG submission 10664) | reverse complement strand
ATAAATAATTATATTGAGATTTGTATCCCAATCTCACTCAGTCTCCCAGCGGTGGGTTGTCGCAAAATCGTGCATGATATTTCCGCTTGATTTTTTTGCTCGGGATCGGTAACGCTCCAGTTGTTCTCTGTACTGTGGGTCAGCAACCGCAATCATTTCCTCAGCACGCTCACGCGGACTTAACCCACGCAGGTCAGCAACACCGTGTTCGGTGACAACCACAGATAGATCATGCTCAGTATGGTCAACATGTGGCGTCATCGGGACGATTTTTGAGATGTCTCCACCTGCTGCGGTGGATGGAAGCGCAATAATGCCCAGACGGCAGTTCCGATTGAAGTCTCCCCCACCACCAATGCCATTAATCACATGTGTCCCATTGATATGCGTTGCATTTGCATTTCCGTACAGATCTACCTCGACTGCACTATTAATTCCGACAACACCAAATCGCTCGATGAGCGCCGCATTGTTCGAGATGTCTGCCGGTCGGAGCACAACATCCGTGGCATATCGATCGATATCCGCAAACAGCCGCTCCTGCCCATCCAGAGACAGCGCCAACGATGTCGCACTTGCCCCAGTAAGCAGTCCGCTATCGATGCTATCGAGCAGCCCATCTTGGAACACCTCTCCGAAGTAGATCACATCACGATCACCGAACTCGATCTCATCTAACGCTCCCATTAATGCATTGCCCATGCTGCCGACGCCAAACTGTAGATGGACGCGCTCTTTGAGCATTGGATTTCGTTCGAGTTCCGCCTCAAGGAACGATCCGAGATTCGCTGCAATCTGTAGGTCAACAGGTTGGATCGCGGAACTCGTAGGGAGTATCCGATCGATCGGTTTCGACAACTGCAATGAGCTTCTCGCTCGGGAACTCGATCTTCGGCGTTCCGATCCGATCGATCGGCCCACCAAGCGGAATCGGCGCTCGATCCGGTGGCAACGCCCGCGTGTACACATCGTGTACCTGTGCCAGTTCGATCGGTTGGGCGTGATTTACTTCAACAATTAGCTTCTCAGCGGCTGCAACAAACGCTGGTGTATTTCCGATTGAGGTTGAGGGGATCAACCAGTCTTCGCCGACCGCAACGGCCTCAACAATCGCAACATCCGGCTCACCAAAATCACCAAGTCGGACTTCATCGCCCACGCGAGAGATGTGTCGATCGTGGAACGCAACGGTCCCCTCGTTGATTGCATCGCGTACTTTGCGTCGGGTCTGGAATGGGTATCTTCGTGCGAGTTTTCCTGCCTCGACGAGCGCATCATCAACTTCCGCGCCAACACCACCACCGCTGATGACTGTGAGTTCCATCTCTCGATCATCTGCTGCGATCGATCGTGTCACGGATTTCGGGTAGCCAACACCACCAAAGCCACTGACCGGAATGACGGCATCCGTCGGGACGAGTGCTGCGGCTTCGTCCGCAGTACTGCGTGGAACCGCACCCTGAATCCGCCCATCTTGTGGGTCGAAACTCATTCGTCTGTTGGTGTTTGCGTTGTGTCCGGTTGCACACCAATTCCTGCCGGCCATCCAGGTGGCTGTGCGGCTGATGGCTCTGCATACGCTCGTTTGAGTACCATCGGTGTCCGCTCGAGCGAGAGCACCTTTGTTCCGTCTTGGTTGTATGCTCGCAGCTCCGTGGTCACAATCCCGACATGGTCACGCGAGCTACTCTCACGCTTTTTGATCACTTCGCTCTCTGCAAAAATCGTATCTCCATGATACACCGGTGCATGATGGCGAATCGTATCATAACCAAGGTTGGCGGTTGCGTTCACCGAAACATCAATTACGCTCATTCCGACGGCAAGTGCAATAACGAACGTTCCATCCACAAGCCGCTCGCCAAACTCCGTCTCCGCTGCATATGCTTCGTTGAAATGCATCGGATTAAGATTCATTGTGATGTTCGTCATCCACACATTGTCGGTTTCGGTAACGGTTCGGCCAAACGGATGTTTGTAGATATCTCCGACGCTGAAATCTTCGTAGTAGCGTCCGTGCCATCCCTCAACGAGCTGTTTTTTTGTATTGTTTTCGTCAGTCATTGTTTTTTTTAGTATGATCGTGGAAGCCCAAGGACGTTCTCCCCAAGGTAGTTGAGTGCCAGTTCCTGTGTTATCGGAACCAGTCGTGTCAGCCGCGCTTCTCGGAAGTATCGCTCAACGTCATATTCGCGATCGACACCTCTGCCACCGTGAACTTGAACGGCTGCATCTGCGGCTGCAAAGGCTGCTTCTGCGGAGAGGTACTTTGCAGTATTTGCCTGTGCGCCGACCGTTTTTCGATCGGCATCCGTCTGCTGGGCCGCATTGAATGTCACCTGTTTTGCACCCTGGATCTGTGCATAGGCATCTGCAAGCGGGTGTTGAAGGCCCTGATTCTGCCCAATTTTTCGACCGAACACCTCTCGTTCATTCGCATACTCGACGCCTTTTTCAATCGCTAACTCGCCCAACCCAACACACTCTGCAGCGATTACAAGCCGCTCTTCGTTCAATCCATCCAACACGTGGTAGAACCCCCGTCCTTCCTCTCCAATGAGATTCGACGCCGGAATCCGGAGGTCATCGTATGTTACGCGAAACGAATGGACAACGCCGCTTACGGTCTTGTCAATCTCTTCGAGTTCGATCGATCCGTTCTCACGACCGGCTTCAATATCAACTAAAAACAGCGACACGCCCTGCGTTTTTTTCTCCACATCTTCGCGCGCGGTTGTGCGCGCTGCGAGTACAAGATAGTCGCTCACGTCGATCCGAGAGGTCCACAANTTCTCNCCGTTGACAACGTATTCGTCTCCATCACGAACCGCCTNGGTTGTCATTGCGGTTGAGTCAGATCCCGCCTTTGGTTCGGTTAAACTGAAACATTGGATCCAAGCGTCACCACTTGCCACCCGTGGAAGCAGGTCTTGTTTCATCTCTTCGCTCGCGTATGCAACAAGCGGTGAGGAGTTGTAGATTGCCGCATGAACGGTCTGTGCACCGCTAAACCCTGCCCCGCTTGCAGCAATCTCGTTCATCATGACAACGGTTTCTTCGGTTCCAAGGCCTTTGCCACCGTACTCTTCGGGGACAAGCGTTCCAAGCCACCCTTCTGCCGCGAGTGTCTCAACAAAATCAAACGGATACTCTCCCTCTGCATCTTTCTGTCGCCAATACGCCTCGTCAAAATCCGAACACAGCGCGCTAATCTCTGTTCGAACCGACTCTTGTGTTTCGGTCAGTGAAATGTTATTTCGCCACTGCGTAACCATCATTTATAATAATCATGGTACTGTGATTTAGGCGGTTGGGTCCGAACAAAGGTTTCCGAGAAACCGATCGCGTGCTCACCGACAGATGCCGTACAGTGATTCGGTAACGGTCTCCCGATCGCTGTTTGAAAGCTCCTGGCAGACCGTGATTGCAGCCTGTTGCGTTTCTCTATCGATCGCGGCAGCAGTCGCTAACTCTTCAAATTTAGCAACAGTCTCGTCCCATGTGAGTGGGTTTTCCGGCTCTCCACGAGCGTATTCGGTGAACCGTTCATAACTGTCTGTCTCCGTCTCGATCGTCACCCCCGCAGCCCAAACTTCCGGGAACCGAGATCGGGTCCGATCGGTTGTTGTGACGGACACGGTATCCATCAACTCCTTTCGGGCTGGTGAATCAAGGGTGGACTGAGCCTCACGGAACGCTGCAAGCCCAACATCCCGCCCTGAAAGCGCCAACGCGGCGGCGAACGGCATACTGAACTGGCAGTCGACAAAGTTCTGCGGTCGCTGTTTTCTGTCGATTGGATCGCCAGTTAGTGTCACACCTGCTGCAGGAAGATCAACTGAAACAGCCGTGACGGTCGCCGGATCGATATCGTGTGTTGTTGCGAGCTCGATGAGTGCATCAATTGCGGCGTGCATATACCGACAGCAAGGGTATGGCTTCAACGCGGTCTCTAAGACCGCATCACCGGTCTGAATGTCATCAAGGATCGATGGAATCGGATCATCAGTATACCCAGCAAAGAACCCGTGTGTTCCTTCAATTGGTTTCTCGGAGCCACGGAAGCCGGATGCTGCAAGCGAGACTGCCTCGATCGCACGGCTCGCCGCAAGCCCCGGATGGAGCCGTTTGTTCCATGCACCGTTTTCCAAAAATTGGAGCGATCCAGCAACCTGGCTTCCGTTGATCCCAAACGCGGAGGTGAGCTCTTCAACTGATACCCCCCACAACCGACCAGCCGCAGCTGTTGCACCGAACGTTCCACACGTTGCCGTGATGTGGAAGCCACGACCATAGTGGCCGTCTGGATTGACCGCTTCACCCATTCGGCAGGCAACATCGTAGCCGACAGCGATCGCTGTCGTTAGCTCACTCGCCGAGGAGTTTGTTGCCTCTGCTGCGGCCATCGCAGCAGCAATAACTGGCGCTGCGGGGTGAGAGGATGAAGAACGGTGTGTATCATCAAAATCAAGACTATGTGCGTAGGTTCCGTTGAGCAGCGCAGCCCGATCGGGCGCAACCCGCTCGCCTGTTGGCAGCACCGTTGCACGGCCATCACCTGGCGCGCCGTTGCTCGATCCTGTGTCCCCTGTAAGCGCCTGCATGCCTGCAGTGACGCTCTCGGTTGAGCCTGCGATCGCTTCCCCACCGACCACAAGGCCAAGCCAATCAAGGGTTACCTTCCCGATTGTATCCGTCACCTCCGGTGTTAGCTCCGCAGGCGTGGTTTCAACTGCATGAGCTGCAAGCCTGGCTGCAATTGAGGGTTCGCTCATGGGAACGCACCCCGTGACCAGCCACCATCGAGCGCAAGCGTTTCGCCAGTTATGTAGCTCGATTCATCGCTTGCAAGGAAGGCAACTGCATCCCCTAACTCACCGGGCTCGCCAAGGCGTCGAACGGGAAGCTCAGCGGACCGCATTGCTTCCGCTTCGGCAACGCTCACACCCTCTTTTTCTGCTAGGTACTCGATTTTCTCGACCAACCGGTCAGTCATTATTCCCCGCGGACGCACACAGTTCACGCGCACCCCATCCGGTCCATACTCGTTTGCGAGACTTTTTGAGAGGCCATAGATGCCGGGACGAAGCGAAGCCTGAAACACGTCGCCTGCTTTTGGCTCCGCTGCTGTTGCAGAGACGATATTGACGATTGACCCACCGTCATCCGCGGTGAGATGGGGAAGCGCTGTTTTGAGCGTGAGGAACGTACTCCGCAGCACACGCTCATACACCGCGTCGAACTCTGACACACTCGTCTCTGCGATCGGCTGAACTGATGGACCGCCGTGATTCGTCACCAGCACATCCAAGCCACCGAGCAGTTCAACGGCGGTTTCGACTGCCGTGACGATCCCGTCCTCGTCAGCTAAATCACACACTGTCGTCTGTACACGCTCTTTCTCTACACCTGTTACATTGCAGATTGATTCACGGGCTGCAGCGAGGTTTGCTTCGCTCCGTGAGGTAATCACCACCGTTGCGCCACCGGCAACAAGCGCTTCAGCGGCCGCCCGACCAAGCCCCTTACTTGCAGCGGTGAGCAGACATCGTGTTCCGTCTAGTTCTGGTGGCATTATTTTGCAACCGTTACTGGGAGGTCGCTCCGGAGAATAACGCCCTGTGTTACGCTCCCGAAGAGTGCTTTGCCAACCGGCGATCGTTCTCGACCTGCAATAACAATCATATCTACGTCTTCATCGGCAGCCACCTCGAGAATGCAGTCTACCGGCTCGCCTGTTGCCGTTCCAACACGCGTCGAGAATCCAGCCTCCGTCAGTGACTCATACGCCTCCTCGACCGACGCTGGCGTCCCCTGTATTTCAGCAAGTGACTGATTAATTTCGTCGATAACACTCCCTCCTGCTTCATCCCCTGGCGAGTCGATCGGTTCGTGTACATGCAAGAGTATGACTTCAACGTCATGCCCTCGTGGCAGGGATTGCACTGTATTGATTTGTCGTTTCGCTCGCTCTTTGTCGCTATCTACCGGTAGCAAGATTCGATACATACGTCGTAGATATATCGTGATTATATATCAAAGATGTGTCCGCGGCGACTCTGTGTGTAATACCAGTACTTTACACTGACGTTCTCAAGACATGTACTATGGACGTTATTCATACCGCGCTTTGGGTCTCAGATATTGACCGGACGATCGAGTACTACACCGAAGGCTTGGGGCTTGAGCACAATTGGGAGTTCACAAGCGACGGTGTTCGCAATGTCTACCTTGGTGGCGCACACGGCGAACTCCAGTGCAAATACGATCCTGATGGGGAGTACGAAACTGGGGGTGGCGGTGGTGTGGATCATATTGCGATTGGTGTCGAAAGCACTGATGAGGCTTTTGAACAACTAATCGAGCGCGAAGATCCACCAGTACATGAGCCACCAACGACACTGGAACAGATCTCTCGCCGTGTGGCATTCGTTGAAGACCCTGACGGCTATGTTGTCGAACTGGTTGAGCGCCTCGATTAAGTCGTGTCGTCAGGTGTCCAGTCACCGCCAACCCGATCGACTCCCATCAGCTGCTCTCCGGGATGTTCGGTGAATGCAACCTTGAGGTTTGGCTCTGGGACATCCCACTCCGCATGGAGATAGTTCATCGCGGCGAGTCCGAACGATCGTTTCATCTCAAACGATCGCCCCGATCGAATGTCCGCATCAAGGAAGGCGAGCGGTCCATCAACGGCCCGACCGATCGAAAGCGACTCCGCTGGGTGCGATCGAACAACAACGGCAACGTGACCTGCGGTTGTCTCCATCTCTTCAACGTACAATTGTGTGAGCATCTTGGTGCAGTTTCTGCGTTCTTGTTCCGTTAGATCGTAGGTTGTGTCAAGCTGAAGAAGCGGCATACTCTCTCTGGTTTGGCTGTGCACATGAGAATTTTCCTGACGGCAATAGCGATTATTCGACTGCTGCAGCGGTTCGTGTAACAGGTGGTTCAGTTCGGATAACGTAAATGATGAACCCGATCGCCAAACAACCAAACCCAGCAAGCAACAACCACGAGGCTTGATAGCCGTATATATCTGCCAGATAGCCAAATGCAGGTGGTGCAACAAGCGCACCTGATGTGAGCGATAACTGCCCACCACCAGTTGCGCTTCCCATCTCATCCGGCCCGACGAGCGTTGCCATACAAGAGTAGTAGACGCCGGTAAACCCAAGCACAAAGAAGCCAAGTCCAATGAGTGCGGCTGTTGCCGTAAGCACGGTATCACTGAACGCAACAACAACAAAGAGTATCACGCCAGCGATCGTTTGGATGAGCAGGATCGCGCCGATCGATTTTCGCGGCTCACCGGGCAGTACGTCACTGAGCCATCCAGTAAGAACACGACCAACGCTTCCAGACACTTGCAAGAGTGCAAGCACAACACCGCCATAGGCAACCGTCGCCCCGATCGACTCATCAATAAACAGAATTGTGTAGCCGGTTGTTGTGAACAGTCCTGCACCCAAAAAGAAGCCTGCAATGGTGAGCGATCGGTATGGTTTGTTTCGTGCTAATCCACCAAAATCGGGGTATGATGCAGCGCCACTGCCCCCATCATCTCGGTAGAATCCGAAGAAGAGCACTGCAGCAAGCAGCCCAAAGATCGCTGCGGTGATGAACCCTGCTTGCCAGAACAGTATCCCTGCAATCCACGTCACAAGCAACGCACTAATGCCGGAGCCTGCGGTGACACCGACCTGTTTGATACCCATTGCAAGGTTCTGTCGCCCGGCTGCAACGTTATCGAAGATTGCTTTGTTTGTCCCGGGCATCGCTGTGCCGTACAACGACCCAAGCAGAAATGCCGCAAGCAGTAACGCGGGGTATGACCATGCAACGGTCACTAACAGCGCCCCAACTGAGAGCCCAAGGATTCCAACGGTGAGCGTTCGACGCTCTCCGAACCGATCGGTCATCGCTCCAAGCGGCAACAAAAACACCGCATAACCAAGCGTGAGCGAGGTGACAACGAGTCCAACCGCAAATCCAGAGAGTTGGAACTCATCTCGAAAAAACGGTGTTGCGGCAAAGACGGAGTAGTAGATGATGCTGGCAGCAACCTGCCAAAACAGAATCATCGAAACAAGACGCCATGTTGCCATCTATGTCACATCGCTTTGGCCACGTTGAAAGTAGTGGGTATCCCGGCAAACCATGACTGGCCTGTGTCGATCATATCGTTGATATATTCGCAGGATAATCCCTCAGTATGGCCAAAATAAGCGTTGAAATTCCAGACGAACTCTTAGCTGACCTCGATCGCCATGTGGGTGAGGACGGAAAATTCGTGAATCGGAGCGAAGCAGTCCGCGCATCGATCCGCAAGACGCTCGATCTGCTTGATGAGATTGATGAACGACACGGCCGCCTCCCGGACGACGTTGAACCGTATACGAATGAGTAACGAGCACGCTACCCTTGTATTCGGACAGGTCACACTAATTGCGCTGTTTGTCACCGCGCTTGTCACTGCGCAGCTGACTGCGGCGAANCTGCTTGCATTTTCACTCCCNGTTGAGCTACCAGTNGTTGGTGCGTCCATCATTCTGCCCGGGGCAGCACTCGCATACGCACTTACGTTCTTTGCATCTGACTGCTATGCTGAGCTGTACGGTCGTCGTTCCGCACAGATCATGGTCAACGTCGCATTTGCGATGAACTTTGTTGTGCTTGCGCTTGTCTGGTCAACGATCGCTGCACCGGGTGCAGACCCTGAGTTTGCAGCCCTTTTTGAGGAGGCGCTCGCACCGGCGGGAAACATTGTTCTTGGGAGTTTGCTTGCGTATATTGTGAGCCAAAACTATGATGTAATTGTCTTTCATCGGATCCGGGACGCAACAGACGGTGCGTACCTGTGGCTCCGAAATATTGTCTCGACGGGAACGAGCCAAGCGATCGACACCGTAATTTTCGTTTCGGTTGCGTTTATCGTCGCACCACAACTGCTTGGCGTTGGATTTGCGCTTCCATGGAGCGAGGTGATTGCACTCATTATCGGTCAGTATCTGCTCAAACTTGTGATTGCAGTTGCTGACACACCGTTTGTGTATGCAGTTGTTTCGGCGCTTCGATCGAAAACACCCTCAGCGTACAATTAGCGCTTCTCAATCACGTCCGCGAACGCAAACCGTGGCTTTACGTCGGTAATTCGAACGGTATGCGTCTCTCCGGTTTCCGTTTCGGGGACAAATACGGTAAAGTCCTCAACTTTCGCAATCCCGTCGCCTTCGCTTCCAACATCAATAATTTCGACCGCAATTTCATCTCCCGACCGAACCGGTGCGGTCAGGTAATGCTTTCCAACGAGATACAGCTCCGAAGATGAGTCACGGGAAGCATCCGGCTTAATCCGGCGAACATAGCGGAACTCGTTTTTCATGTCGTCTTCGAGCGCTTTGAGATCTTGTCCTTCGAACACCTTCACGGCGAGATCGCCACCAGTGCCAAGAAGCTCCATTGCCACTTCGAATGCTTGTCGTGCGAGATAGACCGATCGGGCATGATCCAGATTATACTCGCCAGTCATGTTCGGTGCCATATCCGAAAGGACAACATCAGCGCCGCTGTCACCGACCCGCTCTTTGAGCGCCGCTTTCGTCTCATCAACGGTCATGTCGCCCTTAATCGTGGTGACGGTGTGGGCATCGACATCTTTGATGCGTTGGAGATCGACACCGACGACCTTTCCGTGATCGCCAACTCGCTCAGCCGCAACTTCAAGCCATCCACCCGGTGCAGCACCAAGGTCAACAACCGTGTTTCCCGGGCCAAACAGTCCTGCATCCTCGTCAAGCTGTTTGAGTTTGTAGGCTGCCCGACTCCGGTAGCCCTCCTGTTTTGCTTTATTATAATAGTGATCGCGTCGTCCCATTGCCCCCGAATTTGCGGCGGAGCCGGTTAGCCGCTTCGCTCCATATACCCGTCTGTGAGGCGCTCACACGCGTTATGACAATCTTCCCTGATATCGATCGGAGCCTTCGATCGGTTCTATCGTAAACCCAAGGCGCTCGTAAAACGGCGTTACCTTCTCAGCGAACTCCGCAGAGAGCGTCTGAAACCGATCGGCACCATACCCAATAAGTGATCGACCAACACCATTCCCACGTCGCTGTGGATGGACCGCGATCGCGACAACGTGACCGCCTGCGGGTGTATCACGGAACACGGCTGTTCCGATGATCCGATCGTTTCGGAGCGCAACACAGACGACGTCCGTCTCCGATTCGATCGCTTCTCGAACCGCTTCCGGAGTGATTTCAAGTAGCGCACCCTCTATCAGCCTGAGTACCGCAACAACATCCTCCTGCGTCGCAGCTCTTGTTTGTGTCTCTGTCACACCGTACCTGCCGCCTGTGCAATCTCCGCTAAGAGCGCATCGATGCTTGGCCGATCGGCCGGTGCCGTCCCAACATAGGTGTACATGCTCCGTGGCTCGTCACGGAGATCAACAATGACCGCTTCTGGCATTCGGCCAATGAGGTTATGCAGGTTCCCAAGGAAGCCGAACCGAACTGGCTGCCCGTAGGCATCGGAGACGGTTGTATCCTCATCTGCAATGATCGGAAACGGAAGATCATAGCTTTCGGCCCATTCTCGGGCCCGCTCTACCGGCTCTGGAAGGACTGAAACCACTTCAGCATCCAACTGTTGGAACTCATCGTATCGATCGGCTACTGCTTGAACCTGCTTACGACAGTTGCCACAGAAATGGTCACGCTGGAACAACAACACTGCAAACGAGGCGTCAAGTGCGGAGAGCGAGAGTGGATTTGGTCCGTTGCCACCGTTTGGGAGCGCAAATTCCAGGGCAGCGCCGGAGATTTCTGTACTCATACCTGTTTTTTGTCTTTCTGATGGAAAAACCCATGCCAGGTGTGTACTCGCGTTGTCAGGCCCTTTGCGAGCCGCCCTTGATTAACCGAAGAATGGTCACGTGATCAACGGTGACTCGCTGGTCCTCAGGGACTGGCGTTCCGTCGACAAGCACGGTGACTTCTTGTGGACTCCACCCCGTTTCGCGGACAAGGTCTGCATACGTTGTCTCCGCATCCACTGTGAGCTCATGTGTGTCCTCACCAACAACATCCACCGTGACATCCATATGGGGAGTGTTTCTGCTGCGCACTAAAGCCGGTCGATTTCACCGATCGGCACCGTGTCTCGGGGAGTTTATGCACCGCCGAATCCCAACAGAAAGTATGACCGACGCTGAGGGAACACAAACTCCTGGACGGGAAATTTGGATCGAAAAATATCGTCCACAGACGCTTGCGGAAATCTCCGGTCAAGAAAAGATCATTGAGCGCTTACAGAGCTACATAAACCAGCAAGAACTACCGCATCTTCTGTTTTCAGGGCCTGCCGGCGTTGGAAAAACGACCGCAGCGACCGCGATCGCTCGTGAGCTCTACGCCGACAACTGGCGGGGAAACTTCCTCGAACTCAACGCGTCCGACGAGCGTGGAATTGATGTTGTCCGCGATCGAATCAAAAACTTCGCCCGTGCGTCTTTCGGCGGATTCGATTATCGAATTATTTTCCTTGATGAGGCAGACTCGCTTACAAGCGATGCCCAATCTGCGCTTCGTCGGACAATGGAGCAGTTCTCGGATAATACTCGATTTATTCTCTCCTGTAACTACTCGTCGAAAATTATCGATCCGATTCAATCTCGATGTGCTGTCTTCCGCTTTGCACCGCTCTCCGATGCAGCAGTTGGCCAGCAGATTGACCGTATTGCGGAGTCCGAATCGATCGAACTCACTGCGGATGGCCGAGAGGCACTCATTTACGCTGCAAGCGGAGATATGCGCCGAGGGATTAATTCGCTACAAGCAGCCGCGACAACCGGAGAAATTGTTGATGAAGAAGCAGTGTATGCAATCACTTCGACTGCGCGCCCAGAAGTCATTGAGGCAATGGTGACTGATGCGATTGCGGGCGATTTCTCAAAATCCCGATCGACGCTTGATACGCTGTTGACTGAGACAGGGATGGCTGGCGGTGATGTAATTGACCAACTGCACCGATCGGTGTGGGAGTTCGATCTTACTGAGCAGCAAGCGGTTCGACTCATGGAGCGAATCGGTGAGGCGGATTATCGAATTACAGAGGGTGCGAACGAACAAGTGCAACTAGAGGCGCTGCTCGCATCGCTCGCATTAGATGCATAAAAAGCGCCAATTCGCGACCCTTTTGGATCCGCCGTTCATATTTGTACGTATATGTCGTTGTCTCGCCGATCGCTGCTTCGCCGATCGTTTGCGTTTGCATCCCTTCCTGCACTAACCGCTACTGCCGGTTGTCTTGGTGGCCGTGTCGGTGATGTCTCCGGTGAGGTTGCGAGTAATGAAACCGCTGTAACTGTCACTGAGCACCAATCGTGGGCGTCTGGGACGCTGTTTCGCTACCGCGGAGCGCTCACCGTTCGTGGCTCGCTCACAAACGAAACCAGCGACGGGATCGACACACCAACGGTGACGGCCGCATTTTACGGCGCTGGAGAGGAACCGATCGACGAGCAGGAGGCGCAGATACGGTTTCCGTCTGGCGAGGTTGCACCTGGTGAAACGGTTGGCGAGCAGCTTGATGCTGGCCAGACTGTTGAGTTCGTAGTCTCATTCGAACCCCCAGATGGTTCGCTCAGTCGATATGAAATACGCGTTTTGTGACCGAAACCGCTTAGCATCGATCGATCGAAAAATACGGTATGCTCTTGATTCTGTCTGATACACACAGTATAGATGGTCACCGTCTGACGGATCATCTCCGCAAGCAGGTTGCGGAGGCCGAAATGGTCGTTCATGCGGGTGACTTCATGCGTGCGTCTGTGCTTGATTCGTTTCTCTCCGTCAATGGCTCATTTTATGGCGTCTACGGCAACAACGACGATGCAGCGATTCGATCACGACTCCCTTCAGCACGAACAATCGAATACAATGGGTTTCAGTTTGCGGTGACACATACACGTCGCGGCGGTGAGACTGCGCTTACCATGTTTGGCCGAGAACGGAACGCTGACGCGGTTATTTTTGGACACAGTCACAAGCCGACATTCGAGCGGTCTGGGCTCCTCCCGCTCATCAATCCCGGCAGCCACGCGCAGCCACGTGGATACCGGCCAGGGTATGCAACGCTTGAACCGATGGGTGATGCACTCGCCGGAGGAATTCACACGCCTGATGGAGAGACGTTCGTTGAGTTTACAATCGAACCGTAGTGTTCCGAACGCCGAAACGCCTTTTATTGTCGCGGTGAAACGGCGGGTATGGTACTTGATCGTCTCGATCCGGTGTTCGTCGGGATCCTTGTTGTCTTACTGCTGTTCTTCTTCTTCGGGTACTTACTCGCCCGACGAACCGTGTTGGGGCTTCGCGAGGGGTATAAAAAAGGGCAAAAGTGACCTTCATACCGTATCGACAACGCTGGGTAGAATCGAATCCCCAATATATTGTGACTACTGATATCTGTATATGCTGTTACTAACTGCACCATGACCGGAATTGAAACGATTCTGACGTTTATTGTTGCAGCGATCGCGAGCCTCTTTATGGCGTGGGCGATCGGCGCAGGATCATCGGGATCAACCCCATTTGCACCTGCGGTCGGCGCAAACGCAATTTCTGTGATGCGCGCGGGACTGATTGTCGGTGTCTTGGGGTTTCTCGGCGCAGTCTTACAGGGTGCGAATGTTACTGAAGCGGTTGGGGCAGAGCTCATCGGTGGTGTTACACTCTCCGCAACTGCTGCGATTATTGGGCTAATTACAGCCGCGGTGTTGGTTGCGATCGGTGTGTTTGCGGGCTATCCGATCGCAACCGCGTTCACCGTGACCGGTGCGATCGTGGGTGTCGGTATTGCAATGGGTGGTGATCCAGCATGGGTAAAATACGGTGAAATTCTCACCCTCTGGACACTGACGCCATTTGTCGGTGGTGGGATTGCGTACGCAACTGCACGTTTGCTTCGGGATGAGAGCATCCCTGAGCGACTACTTACTGCTGGGCTTGCAGGGATAATTGGTGTCATTATTGCCAATATTGGCTTTGCATTTCTTGGTCCATCAGATGGGCAAGGGTCAGTTGCTGGAACGCTCGGACCTGGCCTCGGTTTTTCTACACTCTTTGGTTTCGATGTTGGACGAATTGTGCTCACGCTTGCGATCGCAGCGATCGCTGCGGCTCTCTTGTGGCTTGATTTGGGTCGTAATCGGGAAGTCGGCCAGCGCCATTTCCTCCTTGTGTTGGGTGCGCTTGTCGCCTTCTCTGCTGGTGGGAGCCAGGTTGGCCTTGCGATCGGCCCACTTGTCCCACTGATAGGTGAAACATCAATCCCACTTATTGCACTCCTCGTTGGGGGTGGGTTTGGGTTGCTCCTTGGATCGTGGACTGGCGCACCTCGAATGATCAAGGCGATTGCGCAAGATTACGCATCGATGGGGCCACGCCGGTCGATCGCTGCCCTCATTCCATCGTTTGCGATCGCACAGGTTGCGGTTGCATTCGGTATTCCAGTCTCGTTCAACCAAATTATTGTGAGCGCGATCGTTGGCAGTGGACTTGCCGCTGGTGATGCGGGTGTGAGCCAGAAAAAGATGGTCTATACCGTATTAGCGTGGATTGGGTCGCTTATTCTCTCGTTTGTCATCGCGTTCGGTGTCTATTCGCTCATCACGCTGTTTTAGCCGCGCCTATGATTCGTCGACACCGTTCGATGCTTCGACCTCCTGTTCATCCAGTGGGTACTCTTCTGTCACGGTGACACGCGCTTTCAGAATCCGTGTATTATCGACTTCCTCGATTTCAATAATAATCCCATTGTATTCGAAGGTCTCACCCTCTTCAACAAGTCTGCCTGCCCGGTTGAATATGAACCCTGCAAGCGTCTCGAACTCCTCTCCCTCTGGGAGTTCGATCTCAAGAATCTCGTTTACCTCATCAATGTTTGTCTCACCGCGAATGATCGAGGTCTGTTCATCGATAACCTCGAATGCTTCCTCTTCGTCACCTTCGAGAATATCTCCGACAATTTCTTCGACCATATCCTCAAGGGTGACAAGCCCCTCCGTCGTTCCGAACTCATCAATCACGATTACCATCTGGAGCCGATTCTCTTGCATCTCCGTTAGCAGCTCATCAACGTTCTTTGACTCCGGAACGTGCAGTGTTGGCTTCACAACATTCATGATCTCACCGTTTCCTTCACCGTAGTACTGTTCGCGAACGAGATCACGGATATTCACGATTCCAACAACGTTGTCGAGATTTCCGTCATACACCGGCACGCGGACATGATCATATGTCACACAGGTTTCGATCGCTTCCTCAAGCGTTGAATCGACCTCAACAGCGGTCACATCAAGCCGGGGGGTCATGACCTCTTTTGCAATCGTCGAATTAAATCGAAAGATCCGGTTGAGCATTTCACGCTCTTCCTCTTCGATGACGCCCTCTCTTTCACCTGTTTCGATGATGTCTTGGATCTCATCACGTGTGACGTACGGAGATTCGATCGCAGTATCACTTCCGGTGAGTTTGTTGACGACCCGCGTAAGCCGATCGAATATGATAACTAACGGATACAGTGCGTACTCCGAGTATTTGAGCGGCTTCGAGATTCGCAGTGCCCATGATTCAGTGTGTTCAACAGCATAGGACTTCGGCGCGCTTTCACCGAACAGCAACACGATTGCGGTAATCCCAAACGTCGCTGCTACAACGGCCTGTCCTTGGCTCAGATAGATTGCAAACAGTGTCGTTGCGATCGATGACATTGCGATATTGACAATGTTGTTTCCAACAAGAATCGTCACCAAAAGACGGTGCGGATTGTCTTTGAGCGCTTTGACTGTATCTGCGTGCTTCACGCCCTCTTCGACCATCGAGTCGATGCGATGCTGCGGGAGCGAAAAGAATGCGATTTCAGAAGAGGAGAAGAATCCGGATAGTGCAATCAGCACGACGATCGACGCCGCCCCCATTATGGTCAACGTTCTATCATCAATATTGACACCCAGTGACTGCAACTGGATTGCGGTATCAGCCAGCCAGAGAAGCGTCGGTAAGAGCGACAAACCCATGTACCATAAACAGTTTCCCGCGGCTGAAATTAAGGATTGCCCTCGTGACCGACAATAAACGCCCTGTTTGTCTTCATTGTTATCGTAGACGAAGCGATTAGGTGTGTTCCCTTCCAATAGCCGGGTATGTCTACAGACGAGCCGTCGATTACGTTGTATCGACTTCAGGCGTGTCCCTACTGTGAACGTGTCGTTCGTACACTTGAACAGTATAATCTCACCTACCGATCGCGATTTGTCGAACCGATGCACTCGGATCGAAACGTTGTCAAACGTATCAGCGGCAAACGATCCGTGCCCGCAATCGTTGACACAGATACCGGTGTGACAATGTCCGAAAGCGGAAATATCGTTACCTATCTCGACCGAACCTACGGAAACGGAGGTGAGAACTGATGGTTGAGTTTGACGTTGTCGAGTTCGAGCCTGCAGATGCCCCTACGGCTGGTGAGGTTGCGCCTGACTTCACACGCCCGCTCGTCAACGACGAATATTGGGAGAATACGTCGCTTTCTGCGGTCACGGCAGATGGACCGACACTCCTTGTCTTCTACTCAATGAACGGTGCGTTCCCCGCAACCTACGTCTGGAACGAACTCCGCGATCGTGAGTGGAGCGATCTCCTCTCTGTTGTCGGTATCACAATTTCGACGCCGTACGACCACAAATCATTCCTTGACGATCGAAATCTCACGGATGTCTCGCTCTTTTCGGATCCCTCAAATGAGGTTGCAGCCGACTACGGGGTTGCCCATGATCTCGATGGAATGGCTGGTGTGAGCGAACCACGGCTCTCGTTCTTTTTGCTTTCCGAGGATCGAACGATCGAACACTCATGGATTGCATCCGAGTGGCCTGAATTCCCGGACTATGATGAGCTGGAAGCGGAACTCAAANACGCACTATAACGAGCACACTGACAAACGCTACGCTTTTTCAGCCGAGAGAGTTAGAAACCCCTAATGGATTCAGAAGACACNCTTCCGTCTTCACTTCGCGCTGGGGCGGCCGCACTCACCGAGGGGGAGGCTGTTGTGTACCCCACCGAAACCGTCTATGGATTAGGTGTAGACGCGAGCAACGCTGNTGCGGTTGAAACGGTGTTTACGATTAAAAACCGGCCACACGACAAGCCGCTCTCGATCGGCGTTCCTGATCTTTCGACCGCCGAACAGTGGGCACGGCTAACCGACCGTGATCGAGCATTCATCGATCGGTTTCTCCCCGGTCCAGCAACCGTTGTCGTTGAACGGAACCCTGATCTGCCTGATGCACTCACGGACGGTGGCGATCGGATTGGTATCCGGATTCCCGACCACCCCATTGCACTTGAGCTGCTGGAACTGGTCAAGCCGCTCCCTGTCACCGCAACAAGCGCAAATAAAAGTGGGAAACCAAGTATTCGAAAGCCAACCGCGCTCCCACAGTCAATCCGTGAGCAGGTCGCGGTTGTGATTGATGGTGGAGAGACACCCGGCGGTGCAAGTACTGTTGTCGATGTGAGTCAGGGCGTTATTCATCGTCGTGGAGCTGATGCTGATGCGATCGAGGCGTGGCTCGCGGAATCATCGTTGTGATCCGTTGGTAAAACCATACAGCTACAACTCACTCGATAGTATGTGGGTGCATGTCACGAAATACACTCACTAACACGGCCATCTTTTCGCTCCTCGTTCCAGGGACTGTTGCTGGTGCAATTCCGCATCTGTTGGCAACATACGATCGTGAAAGTACGATTTTTTCTCACCCACTTGTTCGCGTGTGTGGTCGGCTACTGTTTGCGATCGGGCTCCTGTTGTATCTTTACACCGCATGGCTGTTTGTGAAAGATGGAGATGGAACTCCGTCTCCAACACATGAGACAACCGAACTCGTAACGTCTGGCATATATCAGTACACCAGAAATCCGATGTACATTGCGGTACTGTTATTGATTGGAGGCCAAGCCGTTCGGTATCGATCGGTCCATATCTGTTGGTGGCTCCTTGTTTGTGCGCTGGGATTCCATCGACGAGTCATCGAGTATGAAGAGCCACACCTTTTGGAACTGCACGGTGAGGCGTATGAACAGTACTGTGAGACCGTTCCTCGATGGCTCCCGACCCCGTCAGAAGCCAAGCAGTGACGCCAGCGATCGGGTTTTGACCCCACACCGATCTCGATATCTACAGGAGTGACACCGATCGTCATCCACTCGTGGCGGCGGGCCGTCCATCGATCGAACTGTTCGGAGCACCCGGCGATAGGTCGCTGCGCGCCGTGTTGTTAGCGTAACCGTTCGCACGACTCCGTATGCAGGATACTCAACAAGCGCATGCTCAATTGGTCTCTCTCGCTCCCACGAGAGTGCGTACGCTGCGGCAACTGCCCGAACCGACTGTGGCTCCCATACACCTGTTTCCGGTGGCTTTCCGGGCGATGCAAGCGTCGGAAGTGGGTGATCACAGAGGTCCTGCGTATCCGGCTCAAGAACCTTCGTGATTCGCCCATGACAATCCCGACCCTCCACAAACACAGCCGTCTGAGATGGCTCCGCGATCGCCGGCCAATACGCTCGTGTCGATAGCGATTCGAGCCGATCAAGGTATACGTGTGGTTCCACGCCGATCGGCTCCGATCGGAGCGCCGCTGCATCTTGTTCGTGAAGCGTGTTGTAGCGATGACACAGTTGCTGTTTCCGCTTGGATTCGTCCGGACGTGACCAATCCTCCTCTTTGCGGGCATAGTACAACTGCCGAGGACAGTATGCTGCTCGTGCAAGCGAACTAAAACTAACACTCACCCTCCCACGCTCACTTTTATTACTACAATCACTGTCCGAGGACACAACACGCAGTCGCCACGTGTTTACATATAAAATTACGGCTAGAATGAGACGTCCGTTTCGAGATCTTCTGTCGCGTCTCTCAGTCCATCCTCGCGTGCCGTTCGAGCATGCGACTGCTCAAGATCGGAGTCAGTGAGCAGCTCGCGGAACTCGTCACGGAACCGATCGTTTGCACGCGTAGACTCGATATCAGCTGTTGCGACCGCAGCATAGTGAGTAACGGTTTCGATATCGCTCTCCAATTCAGCTGCACATTCTTCGATCGTTCGATCTTCAACCAGCAGCCTTCGGAGCGTTGCAAGTTTAAATGGTGCATCCCGATCGCTGTCTCGAACTAAGTGCAGATCCATTCGTGCAGTGAAAACCTCCGCTCGCTCTGCACTGATTGCGTCCGCAATTTCAGTATCCGTTGCTCATCGTAGTAGCCTCGAACAACGGCCTCAATGTCGTCGTCTGAGAGAGTTGATTCAAACGTGTAGCGATCGCGCATCATCGAAATGAGCGCTGGGACACGTTCGCTTGCAGCTTTTCGTTCGTCAGTAAGCGACCCTGGTGTCTCTTCTTGATTCTCAGTCACCGTCTCCGAACCAGTTGTATTAATGAAGAGATCTCGTAACTCAGCCGTCTTCTCGTCCATGGTTGCGTACTCACATCGTCGGAGTACAAAAATCTGCCCCCGCTCCTCAGTAGCTGGTGGGTAACCCGTCGTAAACCAAATAGTTCAAGAGGGTTAACGAGAGAACTGTGTCAATGGCAACCCAGACGGACTCTGTCGACCTTGTGGGCGATGAGGTTACTGCAAACATTGCTCGTGCAGCCCTCTTTGCTGCATTGATGGGTGGATTTGCATACGTTTCGTTTCCGAATCCGCTTGCAGTCGGTGTTCCTGTGACGCTTCAAGTACTCGGTGTCTTTCTCGCTGGAATCATGCTTGGGCCTGTTTGGGGCGCAGTTGCAATGATTCTCTATCTCGCTGCTGGTGCTGTCGGCGCACCGGTGTTCTCCGGTGGCGCTGCTGGGCTCGGGTTTCTCATTGGCAGTCCGACGCTTGGCTACTTGTGGTCGTACCCAATCGCTGCCGCAGTAATTGGTCTTGTTGTTCACCGAGGCGTCGATATCCGTGACTATGCAGCGGTCTCAATGCCAATTCTCGTTGGTGCAATGGTTGCAGGAACGACGATTATCTACGCGATTGGGACGATCGGCTTTGCAGTGGTCCAAAGCGTCTCACTCTATGAGGCATTCCTCATTTCTGCGGTTGCATTCATTCCATTTGAGGCACTCAAGATCGCTGCTGCGGTTGGGATTATAAAAAGCGATGCGATCGCTGCTGCCTAATTAATGATCGAGGTGCAATCGCTCACACAGCAGTTCGGTGAGACAACTGCTGTTGATACTGTCTCGCTCACAATCAACGACGGCGAGTTTGTGCTTATTACCGGTCCAAACGGCTCCGGAAAAACGACGCTTGTTCGACATTTCAATGGGCTTCGAACGCCAACTAGCGGTACTGTTCAGGTGAACGCAATGCCAGTTTCCGAAGACGTGGTGGCTGCTCGAACCGCGGTTGGCATGGTTTTTCAACATCCACAAGATGGGTTTGTTGCCGCAACGATCGGCGCAGATGTTGCATTCGGCCCGGAAAACTTGGGGCTCTCTCACGACGAGATCAATCGCCGTGTGACAAACGCACTTGCAGCAGTCAATCTTTCGGACCGTGAACCAGACCGTATTGACTCGCTTTCCGGGGGAGAGATGGCTCGCGTTGGTATTGCTGGCGCACTTGCAATGGAACCGGACCATCTCGTGCTTGATGAACCATTCACTGGGCTTGACGAGCCGGCACGCCAGTCCGTCCTCGAACATCTTAAGACACTCTCAGAACGTGGGACAAGCGTTATTGTCGTTACTCACGATCTTCGAGACCTGATTGACTGTTGCGATCGAGTCATCGCAATGAATGCAGGCGCTGTTGCGATCGACTGCCCATCTACTGACGCTCGCGACGCGCTTTCGGATGCGGCTGTGTATGTGCCGCCAGTATCAGAACCAGAAGGAGAATCAGAGCCAGAATCATCATGATCGGCTACCGATCGGGAGAGACGCTGTTTCACCGGCTTGATCCCCGATCAAAGCTTCTTTTTCAGATCGCGTTTGCGATCGTTGCGTTTGCATACACAACACCACGTGGGCTCGTTGCGCTCACTCTTGTTGCTGCTGTTGTTGCACTGGCAGCGTCAATTTCCGTACGCCAAACACTCTGGTCGATTCGGTTTCTCTTCCCGTTCCTCCTTGGGGCACCGCTTATTGCGTCTCTTTCGGTCTTTCCACTCGANTTCACCCCTGCTGACGCTGTTGAGCCGGCGCTTTCCAGCTATCGTATCGTACTGATTTTCATCGTCTCTGCAGCATACGTCCGAACAACCCCAATCCGCGACTCTCGTGCGGCAATCCAACGGACGATTCCAGGCAAACCAGGGGCACTGCTTGGGGTTGGTGTNTCGCTTGTCTTTCGGTACCTCCCAATCCTTCGAACTGAACTGCTGTCGATCAGAGACGCGGAAGCAGCCAGACTTGGTTCTGAACGCCCGCTTCGATCGCGAATTGAGCTGTTCACAACGGCTGCAGTCAGCCGATCGTTTGCGCATGCGGATCGGCTCTCGCTTGCCCTTTCGACTCGATGTTTTGCATGGAATCCGACGCTTCCACGGCTCGCATTTACAAAAATTGATATTCCAGTACTCCTGCTTTCGATCGTTTTTCTCAGTTTACCAGTTGTACTCCGGTGAACCAAATACGACAACAACCGCATGAGTGCCCCATGGTTAGTGGGAAGATTTAACAGGATTGTATTCAGGTGATTAAGTATGATAGTTTTCCAAGCAGCGACCCGGGAGACGTTTTGGCTGATCGGGTCAACGGGCAAGGCGGTGTTTTACTACCTTGCGGCAGTCGCCATTCTTGTCTTTTTATACGGCGTGTATGCGCGGTTTATGAGATACACACAGGGAAGTGATGATNCGCTCGATCGACTGGGCGATCTCGGTACGCGGCTACGCACTGCGACGAAACTGGTTGCGACGAACGAGAAGCAGTTCGATCGGGATATCTACGCAGGTATCATGCATACGTTCATTCTCTGGGGGTTCCTCGTCCTTGTCGTTGCGACCGCGATCCTTGGGTTCGATATTGATCTGTATCGTCCACTCATGGGTGAGTCGTTCTGGGTTGGCGACTTCTATTTGGCGTACCAGTTCGTTGTTGATGCCTTCGGACTTCTATTTGTGATTGGCGTAGGGATGGCGATCTATCGCCGCTATGTCGTTCACAACCACCGTCTGTGGGGTAAACACACCTCCTTAGAAGACGATCTCTTCGTCTGGACGCTCTTTTTGCTCGGTGTTGGTGGCTTCCTCGTTCAAGCAATCTCGATGGTTGGACAGCCACAGCGTGCAACTGAGACGGTCAGTTTTGTTGGCTTTGCGATGGCTGAAGGCTTCCGTGCGATCGGCATGGATGCTGCACTGGCTGCCACACTGTATCCGTGGGTCTGGTGGCATCACTCACTGCTTGCGTTTGCATTCATCGCATGGATTCCGTACGCAAAACCGTTCCACATGATCTCCTCGTTCGGAAATATCGTGGTTCGTGATGAGAAGGCAGGCGCTCGGCTCCCGAGTGTTCCTGCAGACCTTGATCACGTTAATGCGGAATCAATTGATGATTTCACATGGAAAGAACTCCTTGACCAAGATGCCTGTACCAAATGTGGTCGCTGCTCGTCTGCCTGTCCAGCAAAGGCATCCGGTCGCCCGCTTGATCCACGAGATGTGATTCTCGATCTCAAAAGCTACCGTGAAGGATTAGATAATGGCGCAGAGCCAACACCAATTATCGCAGACGGCGGCAATTCGGTCATTGCCGCAGAGACGATGGAGTCATGTATGGCATGTATGGCGTGTATGGATGCCTGTCCGGTTGAGATTGAGCACCTCTCAAGCTTCACTCGGATGAATCGCCAACTCACTGACGAGGGCGCAATTAAGTCGAGCATGCAGGATGTCTTCGGGAATCTCATGCAGAAAGGCAATACATTCGGCGAGGCACCACGGAAACGGGCTGACTGGGCAGCCGAACTTGAGTTTGATATCCCAGATGCCCGCGAGACGTCGGTTGAGTATCTCTGGTACGTCGGTGATTATCCAAGCTACGATGAGCGAAATAAAAAGGTCGCTCGATCGCTCGCAACCCTTTTTGAGGCCGCTGGCGTCTCCTTTGGGATTCTATTTGACGATGAAAAATACGATGGTAATGACATCCGTCGCGTTGGTGAAGAGTTCCTCTATCTCGAACTTGCCGGCCACCACGTGGAGTCGTTTGAGGCGTGCGAGTTCGATCAGATCGTCTGTACCGATCCACACTCGTACAACACGATGAAAAACGAGTACCCGGAGATCGACTTTGCCGAGTTCGCTGATGACCCAATTATGCCGTTTGAGTATGACGAGTACTGGAATGCGGACGGAGACACACAGGTGTTACACTGGACGCAGGTTGTTGAACAGCTTGTTTCGGATGGCCGGCTTGGCCTTTCCGGCACGGAGTTAGATTACACTGTTACCTACCACGATCCGTGTCATCTGGGCCGCTACAATGACGAATATGAGGCTCCACGGGCTCTGATCCGCGCAACCGGTGCAGAGCTTTATGAGATGCCGCGAAGCCACGACGACTCATTCTGTTGTGGCGGTGGTGGTGGCGGCCTCTGGATGGACCTCGAAGAGGACGTCAAACCAAGCGAAGAACGGCTCAGAGAAGCGCTTGAGGATACCGAAGCTGGCGATCGTATTGAAAAATTCGTTGTTGCATGTCCAATGTGTACAACAATGTTTGAGGATGGTCGTAAAACAGGCAACTTCGAAGACGCGATCGAGATCGTCGATATTGCAGAGCTACTGATAGAGGCGCTTGACGTCTCAGGATCGATCGAAACTGTGTCCCAATCTCAAACCGACTCCGACGATAGCTCCCCGCCTGCAACAGCAGACTAACGATACTGACACGGACTGTTATCTTCGAACGCGAACGCTCCCATCGCTTGTAACGCCGACGGTTAATGATTGTTTTACTTCCCGACCGTCGATCGCACCTCCTGCAGCATCACTAACGACTTTCATCAGGTCTGGTGCAGTGTAGTTGACTTTGACACCTGCGGCATCACAGGCATCATACACCAACTTTGGCACATCATACAGATCGGTACCAGTGTCGATTGCGAGCCTCACGGGCGCGGATAACGCTTCGGCGAATGCAATCGTTTCATGTGCTTTTTGAATGTTTTCTCGCGCACTTGATTCAATACTTGAGACATTTGCACGGGATGTCCCAAGCATTCGTGCGATCGTCTGCTGCTTTGCACCCTGTTCGCGGAGTGCAAGCACTTCTGCCTGTCTTTTTGTTAATACATTTGTCTCCGGGTTAAATCCGATCTCAGAGAGCAATTCGCTTACCGTGTCTATATCTGTCTCAACCGATCGGTCTTCCCCGCCATCTCCCATACCCGCCCTATGAGATACACGCTGAAAAAGCTACAGTCCCGACTGTCCATTGGTCTCGCGGATATCCGCGATTGATGTTACTTGCCCCAGAAGTTCTCTCGACTTCCGAGCGCCTCACCACGCCGCCCTCGACCTCGACCTCGGCCCCGGCCACGGTTTTCGTCTCGACCCTGGTATCCTGTGGTCCCATCGGACTCGTCTTCCGCTTCGTCCTCCTCTTCCAGCGGGAGCCGCTCAACAATTGTCTTCGCCCGCGCGTGACTCGATTTTACCTGGTCGATACGGACTTTTGCACGGGCATCTGGAAGAATGCCGTCAACAAACACAATAAATCCATCTTCGGTTCGACCAACACCGGCACCGCTTTCATGGATATCTGTAACCGTCACAACAACCTCTTCACCGGCCTTTACCGGTTGTTGTTTCAGTTCGTGTATTGGTCGCTCATAGTGCTGACACCATTCTGCGCCACCTCGATCGCCGTAATGTTGACACCCCATTCCGTTGATTCGCTCTGAAAACTCCGGGCAGTCATCTGCCAATGGACACTCTGGCATGGAAAATGATACTCACGGGGTTGTCTTTACCTTTCCGTCTACGGCTGTTCGACAACTGCTCACATTACACGTGATACACCCGATGACGAGAGATATATTCCGTTAGACATCTAATTGATATCATGACCACCCGCGCTCCAGAACTGGCGCTTATTGTTGGGCTTGTTCTCGGTGGAACCATGTTTGCGACGGCCCTAGTGTTCAGCGGGAGCCTTTATCAAGCAGTGCTTGCAGGTGCTGTGCTCTGTTATCCGTTTGCGGCATATGCCGTTGTTCACGATGATGAGCCGACAACGGTGTTATTTCCACAACCAATTTTGATCGGTGGCGCAATTGCTGGGTTGCTTGTGTTACTTGATGTTGGACGTGTTGGAACACCACGTGCAATTATGTACGGCGCTTCGCTTGCGCTTCTCGTATTCCTCCCTGCTGCTGCATACAGCGTCGCACACGGTACCGCACCCGTGTCTGCAGATGTTGGATTTGTCTCGACACTCGTTCTTGGAGTCACGCTTCTTTGGGTTAATCCACTTGTTGGCGGCTCCCCATACGGTGCGATCGGCGGCGGCCTCTTGTTACTCTCTGGAATCCTCTACGCACACCACACTGGACCGATTTTCACTCCAACAACCAGAAAACAGCTTGTTATCGGCGGCATGCTTCTTGGCGGGTCGCTCCTTGTTGCTGGCTTTGTGCTGGCGTCTGTCCTTGCAACATGGGTTGCCTCAGCAATCGCTGCAATCGTTGCTCCCGCGGTCGGCTATGCGATTACGATCGATGCGGTTTGATCACAAAAACTCCCGAACTTCCGAGTACCACATATCGTGATGGTCAACCGCCTCGATCGCTTCTGCAATATCTACGGCAATTGCATGCCAGCACCGTTGTGCTGGATCTTGCTGGTCTAAATTGTATGATGAGTCCTTACACATACACCGACCCTCCTCGACGACATACTCATCACTGAATCCAACGACAACCGTAAAATCACGATATCGTTTCACTCGCTCTTCGGAAACCGCTTCGATCGCTTGTCGGCCACGATCGCCGTGTGCAGTCAAAATCGCCGACACAGCCTCCGGCGTCAGCGCTTTCTCCTCAATAAGTGGCGCTAACCACGGCTTTGTGTCGACCATATTCGTTCGTTGTTGTGCAGGTGGCAAAATACGTTCGATCCGACGAACAAACCACGAACGGTGGCCTTTTCGCAGCGCATCGTCCAGATGTGATATGCGCATTGCGGAAGGTGGCCTTGAAATTACTGTGGCCGACGCACGAGATGGAGCACAAGATGGCAGCGGCGACAGCGTCTTTTTTAATCCTACACAGGAGCTCAATCGGGATATTACGGTTGCTGTCCTTCGAGCATACCGCGATCGTGAACCACGTGCAGAGACATACCTTGATGCGATGGCTGCATCGGGCATTCGTGGTGTTCGTGCCGCAAACGAAGGCTACAGCGTTACCTGTGCGGATATTGATGTTGACGCGATCGACCTCGCAAAAGAGAATCTTGCTGGAAACGGATTTGATGGCGAAGNGATTCACCGAGACGTCAACGCAGTGCTCCACGACGGCTACTATGANATTGTTGACATCGANCCGTTTGGAACTCCAATGCCATTTGCGGACGCTGCGTTTGCAAATACCNGAGATCTTGTCTGTGTTACTGCAACTGACACTGCCCCACTCTGTGGGGCCCATCAAAAAAGTGGGATTCGAAAATATAGNTCGCTTCCGCAGAACACCGACTACCACCCGGAGATGGGTCTTCGGATCCTACTTGGTGCGCTCATCAGAACTGCGGCCCGATATGATACCGCAGCGACACCGATCTTGTCGCACGTAAGCCGCCACTACGTCCGGACGTATCTTGAGTTGGATAACCGGGCAACTCGTGCCGATCGAGCGATCGAACAGCTCGGCTTCATTCATCACTGCGAAGACTGCCTCGAGCGTGACCACGAATATGGGCTCTTTCCACAGTCAGTCCCCGAACACTGCCCACACTGTGACAGCAACCGGACACTCACTGCTGGGCCACTCTGGCTCGGCCCAACCGCAGAAGCTGCGTTTGCTGGTGTCGTTCGATCGCATCTTAGCGAAGAGATGGGCACATACAAACGCGCACATCGGCTCTTAGAGACGATCGAAGGCGAAATTAACACACCAACACACTACGATCAACATAAACTCTGTGAGCTATGGGGGGTCCCAGCAAACAGCATGGACGAGTTCATTTCTGCGCTCCACGATGCAGGATATGACGCAAGCAACGCACACTACAGCGGAACGGCATTCAAATGCCCAGAGACGATTAAGACGATCGAGGCTGCTGCGGCACCAGAAAAAGACTGAGTAAGCAGTTGTTACCGCTTCTCCGGGTACGGAAAGACCCGGGTGCTTTTTTGTGGTACACACAAAACGTATGTCGTGTCAGTCGAGCGACCCTCTCTCTCCCCAGTTGATCTGCTCAAAACGATCGTTGATACTGCGGGTAATGCCCAGATCACGTTCCTTGCAGCGAGCGTCGCATACTACGCGTTTGTTTCGCTTATCCCCTCGCTGCTTTTGTTATTGATTCTTGCCTCTGCGATCGGTGGCGAGGCGTTTGCCACACAGCTACTTGAACTCACACAGGATTTCCTCACTCCAGCAGGACAGGAAGTGATTGAGGGGGCAATCGAAAACGCAGCTGGACGCGGTGGCGCAACAATCGTGAGCTTTGCTGTCTTAGCGTGGGGTACGCTCAAAGTATTTCGTGCGCTTGATACAGCATTTTTGACCGTGTACGGCCAGACAGAGACTGCCTCATTCATCGGTCAACTCCGTGACGCTGCAGTCTCTGCATTTTCGATCGGTGTCGGCATTGCGAGCATGCTTGTTATCGGTGCAGTCGTCGCTGCAGTTCCATTGGGTCCATTTAGTCGGATTGTTGGGATTGCCATCCTTCCACTCCTTTTGATTGGTGTCTTCCTTCCGATGTACCGGCAGTTCCCAAATCCACCAATCACTTTTAAAGAGGCACTGCCGGGGGCTGCGTTTGCAGCAATTGGCTGGACTGCTCTGCAGGCAGGATTTCAAATATACGCCGCAGGAGCGGCTCAATATCAGGTGTACGGCGTTATTGGTGCAATCTTATTACTTGTTACCTGGCTCTACATTGCTGCAGTACTGATTATATTTGGCGCAGTGGTCAATGCAGTGCTCGCTGGAAATCGAAGCCTGGATGATTTTGATGACGATCACACATCTGGTACAATTTCTGCATCGGACCGGCAACTACAACAGGGACCGCTGCGACAATCAGAATACATGGCGAGCGAGCGAACGGACCGCGACTCGACGACTGGTGTAGGGGACCGATCGAGGCCGGACGATGAGCAGGATCGCGAATCGGTTTCTCCAACTGGTGCACCAGATATCTCGGAACTGAACGAACAGCTCTCTGAACTCCGCTCCGACCTTGATTCGTTTGAGTCAGATATTAATGACCGGACTATCAAAAAGCCGGAGGTCGAATCCGAGCTCAAAGGATACGTCCGAAAACGAATGCGTCGTGGACACGCCCGCGGTTGGGGACCGTACCTTGTGTTACTGTACGGTACGGCAATGACCCTTGGTGCATTCTACTACTTACAGAGTGACTGGGTTGCGATCCTCGCAATGCTCATTATTTTCCTCTCAACGCTTGGGCTGTACGTCATCTTTGTCGTTGTTGGTGTTGGATTGAACCTCGCTGGCGGTCCGGGCAGAATCCTTGATTTTGTCCGCGATCGACGCAACTAATTTCTGCGCTCACTGTCGCACTGTATGCTTCAATATACCGTCCTGTTTCATGTTGCCAGCAGTGTTCCCGAGGTACTGATCCCCGTTTTTGTTCTCATTACGCTATTGGGTGACGCTGTGCTTTTGTTTGCAGTGTTGTCGGTACTCTACTGGCTTGCTCCTGAGTCGATTCCTGACGCACGCCGAATCGCAATCACGATTGTTGGTCTTGCGGTTGCTGCACTTGCGGTGACACTTACAATTAAATCGGTTACTGCAGTTCCACGGCCTCCAACAGTTCCAGAGGCGCCTCTGTGGTTGCCTGAGTTTGCAACGACACTAATCCGCTCGGAAACGGCAATTGATGGATATGGCTTTCCCAGCGGTCATGCGATCGCTGCAACGGTGTTTTACGGTGGGTTTGCGCTACTGCTTCGCGTCTGGACACGTCGCCGGCGGTGGCTTGCTGCGGGAGCGTTTATTTTTGCAGTCGGTCTCTCCAGGGTTGTGATCCAAGTTCACAATCCGATTGACGTCGTTGCGGGTATTGGACTCGGCGTTGTACTGCTTGTATTCACTGCTCAGTTTGTTCTGCAGCCTGATCGATCGCTCTCACCGATGCCGTTGTTTATTCTTGCGGGGGCTATTGCAGTTGCTGGATTGGTTGTTTCAACATCCCAAGGACATCCGCGTGAAGCGACACAGGCTGCAGTGTCGATCGGGACCGCTCTTGGGGGTGTTCTTGTATGGATGCGCTACGGTACTCAGGCGGTGTTTGCACCACCGCTCCGGCTCCGTGAACTTGCGATCGTATTGCCACTCACCGGTGGATTATGGATTACTGCATACAGTGTTTCGCTCCCGATCGTTGTGACAATCTTCCTGAGCGCTGCCGCAATTGGCTGTATTATATTGGCACCGCTATTTGCTGGGTGGGTTCAAAAAAATCCGGTATCTTCGAATGTCGATGCGTGAATAGTAGTACGCCGAGTTCGTTCTGTGTTAGAACGTTTCGAGGTATCGATCGAGCTCCCACTGGGAGACTTCGATGATGTAGTCTTCAAACTCGGATTTCTTTGCTTCGACAAACTTCGGTCCGATGTGCTCGCCAAGCGCACCGTAGATAACTTCGTCTTCCTCGAGCGCGTCGACTGCCTCACCGAGGTTCGTTGGAAGGGTCTCAATGCCGTACTCTTCGCGTTTTTCCTCATCGAAGTCGTAGATGTTCTCACGGACTGGATCCGGTGCTTCGAGGTCATTCTCAATACCCTCAAGACCAGCGTGAATGAGCGCGGCGAATGCAAGGTATGCGTTACACGATGGGTCAGGGAAGCGAGCCTCAATACGGCTTGCTGCTGGCACACGTGCGGCTGGTTTACGGATCAGTGCTGAACGGTTACGATCGGACCATGCAATGTACACCGGTGCTTCGTATCCTGGAACAAGCCGTTTGTAGCTGTTCACTGTTGGGTTCGAAATTGCGGTGATCGCTGGTGCGTGCTCAAGGATTCCTGCAAGGAACGAGTGTGCGGTCTCGCTCAGGTTGAACTCATCATCATCGTCATGGAATGCGTTGTTGCCATCCTCATCAAACAGCGAGATGTGGGTGTGCATTCCTGAGCCGTTGATGCGGGCGATCGGCTTTGGCATAAACGTTGCGTGTAGATCGTGCTGTGCGGCGATCGCACGAACCACGGTTCGGAAGGTTCCGACGTTGTCTGCGGTTGCAAGGGCATCGTCGTAGGTGAAGTTGATCTCGTGCTGTCCCTGTGCCACTTCGTGGTGGCTTGCCTCAATCTCGAAGCCCATCGATTCGAGACCGTAGATGATGTCACGACGGACATCCTGTGCGAGGTCTTTTGGTGCGAGATCAAAGTACCCACCTGCATCGTTTGTTTTCGTTGTTGCACGCCCATCCTCATCCTCTTCGAAGAGGAAGAACTCCGGCTCCGGTGCCGCGTTGACCGTGTATCCCATCTCTTCTGCGCGTTTGAGCGTCTTTTTGAGGATATATCGTGGGTCACCCTCGAACGGCTCGCCTGTTGAGGTGTTGATTACATCACAAATAAGACGTGCTGCGGCGCTGTCTTCCTTTTTCCTCCATGGGAGAATCGCAAACGTTTCTGGGTCCGGTTTGAGACGCATATCGGACTCTTGGATACGAACGAACCCTTCGATTGAGGATCCGTCGAAATAGATCCCCTCAGTAAATGCTTTCTCTGCCTGACGTGCTGGGACAGAGACGTTTTTCACCGTACCGAGAATATCTGTGAATTGTAGCCGAAGGAAGTCGACTCCTTCTTCTTCAATTTTGTCAACTACTTCCTGCTCTTTAGCGGACAATCCACCATCAGTTACGATGTTTTCTTCCGTCATGTTCTGAACATTCCCAAAGAATACTGCCAGTATAAAGACCTTATCGCTTAGTGCAATAACCCCGAGTCTTGCTCAGAATTGGATATTCGTAAAATTCTAATGCCCCCAGTGTGACCTGAAGTGTAATGACGTACGAAAACCTGGACGCCAAGTTGATCAATGCACTGTTAGGCAATGGACGAGCAAGTCTCAGAAGCCTTGGTGAAGAACTCGATGTTTCTGTCACAACCGTTTCAAATCATCTACGTGATCTTGAATCGGAGGGTGTTGTCAGAGGATATACACCGATCGTTGATTATGGTGCACTTGGATACGATGTCACGGCAATTATTCAGCTCAAAGTTGAGGGAAGTGCACTTCCAGAGATTACAGACCGGCTCCGTGAACAGAAACAGATGATCAGTGTCTACGAGGTGACGGGTGATTACGATATCATTGCGATCGGTAAATTCACAGACACCGACGGGATGAACGATCAAATCAAAGAGCTGCTAACTGATGTTGATATCCGCGAGTCGAACACAAGCGTCGTGCTCAATGCGGTTGCGGAGAATCAGCAGTTCGAACTCGACGTCACCGAGTAATTCTCGTTCAATTCGCTTAGAACTCGTCTTCGAACACAAACGTTCCGTTCCGTTGGACGACCTCGCCATCTACCTCGATGGTTGAGTCTTCGCTCATATCGACAATCATGTCAACATGCTCTGCAGACTCGTTAAGTTCATTCTCCTCACTAACCGTCTCCGGGTATGCGGCACCAACTGCCATGTGGACGGTGTCACCCATCTTCTCATCAAAGAGCATGTTGTAGGTGAACTGATCGATCGCTCGATTCATTCCAATTCCAAGCTCACCAAGATAGCGTGCACCATCATCAGTTTCTAAGATACCTGTCAGAGCGCTTCATTTCGTTCTGCGCTATGGGAGACAACTTGCCCATCCTCAAATGTTAGGCGGACACCTTCGATCTCACGCCCGTAGCGATAGAGTGGCAGATCAAAGTACACCGATCCGCTCACGCTCTCTTTGACTGGCGCAGTAAACACCTCTCCACCAGGGAGGTTCTTTTCACCGTAGTCGTTAAGCGTCGAATTTCCAGCAACAGACATCGTCAGGTCGGTCTCCTCACCCGCGGTGATTCTGACCTCATCTGCAGGGTCAAGAACCTCGACCATATTCGCTTGGAACTCCCGTTGTGTGTCCCAGTCGAGAGACACCGCATCCCAGACGAAATTTTCGTAGCCTTCGGTGCTCATTCCAGCTAGTTGTGCGTGACCGCTTGTCGGATACTGCGTNAGACACCAGCGTTTTGAGAGCCGCTCTTTNTGTACTGGCTTCATNGCACGGCGATAGGCTGCATTTGTCTCTGGCGGGACGTCACTTGACTCNGTTACNTTNGNNCCACCACGNGCAATNATAAACGCATCCGCATCCTCGTAGAATGAAAGTTGGTGCGCTGGTGTTTCGAACTCCTCGCTNGANCGCAAATAGCCTCGATCGGCACGCCCCGAATTAGCAATCCAGATCGGATTNGCTCCGATATCTCCACACTGTTCATACAGTGCCACCGCGAGGTCTTCTGCTTCCGGAGGGAGTTGAATAACAACGTTGTCGCCAGCTTGCAGCGAGACCGAATGTTCGACGATCGTTTCCGCGTGCTCGCGGATTCGTGGATCCATGCCAAAGAGTGGCGAATACTGCCGTGAAGTCCTTTCGATCCCATCCCTCAGTTGCCCATAGTTCCGGGACCGCTGGCTATTTGCACCCACCAAGAGTGCACTCTGTATGATTGACCTTCGCAGTGATACAGTTACCAAGCCAAGCGATGAAATGCGCGACGCAGCTCGAAACGCCGATGTTGGCGATGATGTCTATCGCGACGATCCAACAGTAAACCAACTCGAAGCTGCAGCCGCCGCCGCAGTCGGCATGGAAGCCGCACTGTTTGTCCCATCAGGAACGATGGGCAATCAGATCGCAGTGCGTGTCCACACAGAGCGTGGTAATGAACTGCTTTTAGATTCAGAGTCTCACATCTACCGCTGGGAGCTTGCTGGTGCTGCACAGCTTGCACAGGTACAAACACGAATTATTGACTCAGGCGACCGTTGTGTCCCAACGCCTGCACAGATTCACGACAACTACGTAGCAGAGGATCTCCACCGTCCGGGGACTGGCCTTCTCACGCTCGAAAACACACACAACTACCGTGGTGGTACTGCGGTCCCAAAAGATGCGATCGATGCTGCAGCAACTGCGGCACACGAACTCGATGTCCCTGTCCATCTTGACGGTGCTCGATTGTTCAATGCTGCTGTTGCCCTTGAGACACCTGCTCCAGACCTGCTTGAGCACGTCGACACGGTTATGTTCTGTCTCTCGAAGGGACTGGGCGCACCGATCGGTTCCATCCTTGCTGGCCCACAATCATTCATTGATCAGGCCCGACGAACGCGAAAACTGCTTGGTGGTGGGATGCGGCAAGCAGGGATCATCGCTGCACCAGGACTGCTCGCGCTTGAGAACATCGACCGGCTCGGAGACGATCACAAACGAGCAACCCGCCTCGCAGCAGGGCTTGATGAAATCGCGGGACTCGCAGTTCCAACACCGGATACGAATATTGTTGTCGTTGACAGCAGCGATGCAGACCTCTCTGCGTCGGAGTTCGTTGCTGAGTGTGCTGGTGTGGATGTGTTGGGTGGTGCTTTTAACGAATACATCACACGGTTCTGTACCAACTGGGACGTAACTGATGCCGATATTGATGTAGCAATTGACCGAATTGATTCGGTTCTTCACTAACGGTTTGTTCTCGTTACTGAAGATGTATCTTCGGTGTCGTTTGACGCTGGAACGTCGGTAACAAATTCAAATCGTGCACCACCAACGTCTCCCGTATGAACGGTACAGTCCCAGCCATGTGCATCTGCAATACGCTCTGTGATGGCAAGGCCGAGTCCAGTTCCATCCTCCATCGTTGTGTATCCGGTCTCAAATATTCGTTCGATACTTTCTTGACCGATTCCAGGCCCATCGTCAGCAACGTAGAATCCACGTTCATTATCGATCGGCCCAATCGTCACTTTGGTTGTAGGACCTGCGTGTTCGATTGCATTCCGAAACAGATTCTCAAAGAGCTCTAATAGCCGCCCTCGATCGGCTTTGAGTGTGATTGTTTCGTCGATTTCCAACACTGCCTCTTTTGTATCGACGTTGTCCCACGCTTGGTTTGCGATTGAGAACAGATCGAGCGTGGTCTGTTCTTGGATCTCCGTACCTTTCCGTGCTAATAACAAAAGGTCTCCCACCAGTGTATCCATCCGATTAATTGCATCACTCACTTGCATAAGATATGCATCCTCGCCAGTCTCGCGCGCAAGTTCGAGATAGCCCGACGCAACATTGATCGGGTTTCGGAGGTCATGGCTTACAATACTTGCAAACTCATCGAGCTGCTTGTTTTGTGCTGTGAGCTCTTGTTCTCGCTCTTTTTGTGTTGTGAGGTCGGTGTAGATTGCATATCCATTGACATTTTCCGCATCGAGTTGAAGCGGAACAACGTGTAATAAAAAGTATCGCGAACCATCTGCAGCGATTCGCTCAACCTCCACTCGAACATTGTCACCGGCTTGCAACCGTCTATTTAGCCGGTCTGCCTCTGCCTGTTTTAACGGGTCATCTGTCGGCAGTATGAATTCGTCCAAACTCTTTCCAAGAACGGTTGTTTCCTCATATCCAAATACCCGCTCAAATGCGGTATTGACCCGTTTGATAATTGGCTCACCATGGCGATACTCGAATGCAACGCCTGCATCTGGGATGTTTTCAAACAGCGTTGCGAGTCGATCGCGTTCGGCGTTCCGTTTTTGTTCGGCAAGAATCCTGTCGAGCGTCTCTCGAACATGTGATGCTAACAACTCACCGAGCTCTTTATCTCGATCTGTGAACGCATCTGGATCGGTTGAAACTGCTTGAAAGACGCCAAACTCTCCAATCGGGATGCTTATTCCTGATCGATACTCCGCCTTCTGTGGATTTGACTTTGTATCTGTTGCGAGATCGCTCACCACTCTTGATTCACTGTTCCGATAACACCACCCGCATAGTCCCTCGGAAATATGCATTGGTGCTGCATCATCTGGCTGTGCATTTGTGGAGTACGCACGTGGGGTCAGGTACTCGCCATCGACATCCATCACAACGCATCGGTCGAACGAAAGAATTCGCTCTGCAATATCGACCATTGTCTCAAATGCATCCTGCTCCTCAATAACCGTTGCAAGCGTTGTTGCGCCTTCTTGTAGATTCTCGGTCCTTCGTCGGCTCTCCCGAAGTTCGCTTTCTGACTCAATGCGTGAGAGTGTGCCAACCGCATACGTTGCAAGGAGTTCTGCGAGTTCAAGATCACGTTGTGTGAAGCTATGGGTCTCAGCACCAATGACTTGCAGTACACCATACTTTCCAATAGGGACGCTAATGCCCGACCGGTATCGCTGGCGCGCGGGGGTTGCCGATGATTCGGCCCCTAAGTCGTGGATAAGTGTCGATTTCTTAGTTCTGTATGTTTCGCCAAGCTGGCCATATTTTAGTGGCCGTGGGCCAACCTCCTTGCTCACTGAAAACTTTGGAATGAACATCTCATTCTCAACAATTCCAAGATAACAGTCTTCGAACTCAAGCACGCGGTTTGCAACCTCACCAATACGCGTGTAGACCTCTTCGTGTGTCTCGGCAGTTATTAGCTCAGTTGCCGCTTCGTGGAGGCGATCGATCCGGGACTGTTCGTCCCGCTGATTCCGTACTGCAACTCGAACCTGTTCTACAGCCATTTCGATCTGGGACGGTCGTATCAGTGCATCAACTCGGTATGATTGACCGATCGAATCCACAGACTCATCCCCACAGTAGACGACTGGTGTATCCACGGTTGTCGTAAGCAATTCAGTCGTCACAATACAGTCTGCCTCGACGATTGTTGCCCTGTTTGCTGGTGGTGTTTTTGTCTTGACAGTAAATGCTGGTGACAGCGTTGTCTCAAGTGCCTCCTGAAGGTCTTCTGTTGTGAGTAGCAAGACATTCTGGATCCTGTCAGACATTCAGTGTTACCTACTGGCAGAAAGAATGTAAACCACTGTAATAACAGTTACGCCGCCGAGCATCATTTGA
>SL_4KL_010_BRINEDRAFT_10000097_pt1 | contig 36563 bp, 34 predicted proteins | sample SodLak_010_BRINE_2_FD_10664 | JGI IMG/M metagenome (IMG submission 10664) | reverse complement strand
CTCTGTATGTTTCACCGGATTACTGATCGAGTTCCGATAAATCTCTAGTCGTTGCAGTATGTGCACCTCCTTTATCGAACGGTCTAACCACGCAGTTCAAAGTCGTGTGTACAATTCTATGGCACCCTCACCCGTCGGAGATTTTCCACCCCTACTGCACCTCCGCACGCGATGCACGGTTGAGGAGGTGGATCGCCACCGCTCCGAGCACAACGTTGAACGCGAGAAGCACACCGACAGCTGGAACGACGCTATTCCAGAGCCCGGAGAAGGCAGTTACGTCGAGAATGGTCATCACATCCTCGCCGAGCATTAGCGCCCGGATGCCGTCGACACCATACGTGATCGGATTGTACACCGCCGCTGTCTGAATCCAGCCAGGAAGCACATCCAGCGGCAGGAAGGCACTGGAGACGAAAAGCAGCGGGAAGGTGAGCAGATTCGCGATCATGATCGTCGCCTCTCTATCGCGAGTGAGGAGTGCAACGATGTTCGAATACGCCATGAACACGCCACCGAAGACCACAGCAATCAGGACGATCCCAACGATTCCACCGATCCCCGTCTCGACATAGTTCGTTCCAGTCGCCTCACCCTTGCCTAGCAGGAGGAGATAGCCAAGGACGAGGATGATCAGCGTCTGGACGGTGATCCGAACGACTTCCGAGAGCGCCTTGCCGAGAAACATCGCACCGCGGTCCATCGGCGAGACGAGCGTCTTCGCGAACATGCCAGTCTCCATATCGTCGACGAGTCCGATACCCGACACTGCCGCCGCTGCGAGAGCAGACTGGATGATGATCGCCGGTGCAAGAAAGGTAATATAGTGGACATCGCTCCCAACAGCCCCAGCAACTGAGCCATCCGCAATCGCGCCGAAGACCTCTGCCATCAGCACGAAGAAGATGACTGGCTGGATGAGCGAAAAGAATGTCACGAACGGGTTCCGGGACGTTTTCCGGAGCCAGCGCCGCAGGCTGATCCGGACATCTGCAAAAAAGCTCCGGCCGGGTGCACGCGCCGGTTTTGCACCCGAGAGCTGTCTGTCGTCGGCGTTGCTCATTGTGCTGCCTCCAGTGTGTCGACTCGCTGGTTCGTTTTCCCTGGCTCGTCAGTGTCCGACTCCTCTGCGTCCGGCCGCTGTCCGGTTAGCTGGACGAACACGTCATCGAGCGTGGGTGAGCGAACGTCAAAGCCCGTGATGGTGAGTCCGCGCTCGTGGAAGGTGAGAAACAGGTCGTTGACGGAATCCCTGATGTTCTCGGCGGTGACTGTCAGTCCACCAGATTGCTGTTCGATCGTCGGCTCCCGCAAGGTTTCGACCTCACGAACAGCTTCCGCCGCCCGGTTGATCTGCCCGTCATCTGGCACTGTTAGTTCGAGGATATCGCCGCCCACAGCTTTTTTGAGTGCTTCGGGGGTGGCAGTGGTGAGAATTTCTCCATCCTGAATGATCCCAAGGCGGTCACAGAGCCGGTCGACCTCTTCGAGATACTGCGTGGTCAGGAAGATCGTCGTCCCACAGTCGTTGAGCGAGCGGAGATACTCCCAGAACTCGATTCGTGCCTGTGGATCCAATCCTGTTGTTGGCTCGTCGAGAAAGAGCACTGGCGGTCGGTGGATGAGAGCGGTTGCGGCGTCGAGACGCTTTTTCATCCCGCCGGAGTACGTCTCTGCTCGTTTGTCGGCGACAGCTGTAAGCCCACCGAGTTCCAGCAAGTTCTCGATACGCTCCTCCCGAGCTTCCGGTGGTACGCCATACAGCTCACAGACGAACTGGAGATTCTCCCGAGCGGTCAGCTCTTCGTCGACGCTCGTTTCCTGGGCCATGTATCCGACAGACTCCCGCACTGCCTGGGGATCGTTCTGTGTGTCGTGGCCGTGTACTCGTATCCGACCCGCTGTCGGGTGTAACAGTGTTACGAGCGCTTTTATTGTGGTTGTTTTTCCGGCGCCGTTCGGCCCGAGAAAGCCGAAAAACTCGCCGTCCCGAACGGTCAGATCGACACCCGTGACGGCTTCGGTGCCGTCGGCGTAGGTGACGTGGACATTGTCGGCGACGATTGCAGTTGCTCCCTGTTTGGTTTCGGTCTGCTGTGCTATCGGTTCTGCTGACTGTTGTGCCATCGCTCTAGGACGGAGTACCGACTACCGGGTAGGCTGTTCTCGGATATGTGAGGCCGTTTAAGTGCGAAGCTGTTCCGCCGGTAACTCCTTACTGTGTCGGAAGCGGCGGCCAGGTTGTCGCAACGGTCTCCTCGATGAGCTCTGTCTGTGCCCGGCGGAGGCGTTCGGAGAGTGAGGAGGCCGAGATCCCGAGTTCGTCTGCAACATCGTCGAGGCTCGCTCGGCGCGGGATCTCGAAATATCCCAGCTCGTAGGCAGCCCGCAACGCCTCGCGCTGGCTGTCGGTCAACCCGTCACCCGCTGGCTCTGGCTCGTCGATGTGGGTGAGACGCTGCAGGCGGAAGGGGACGTTACTCGCCCAGAACTGTCGGAACTGATCGAACACCGCGTGGTCGGCGAACCAGCCGGTCTGTCGCCACCCCCACTCCAGCAGGTCGATGCGCTCGATTACTGCATCAGTGGTCGCGAGCGCTTTCAGCTCACCGAGATTCTCGATCTGGTCACCAAGCTGTTCGTCGAGGGAGAGTGCGGGCTGGGCCTGATACCGGCGTGTGTCACCAGCCTGACCGATCAACGACCAGTCGCCGACATCCTCGGCGGCAGTCAGTCCACGTTCGATCTCATCCGCTGACGCGCCGACCGTCGTCAGAATAAACATCGGCCCCTTGGTGTGTGCAAACTGCAGTTCCAGCCGCATAGCTGCGTCCGGAACCGCGCTGGCGACGCTGACGAGCGGAAGCTGCTGGCACTCGATTTCGAACTCGGCAACGAGCGCCATGCTCTCTTAGCCGATATAGCGGAGATCCTCGTCGGATGGAGTCGGTGTCCCCTGCTCCATCTCCTGAATCTTCCGGACGACCTCCTCCATCTCGTCGGCACGATCCTCAAGCGAGCTGAAATCGACCTCGAAACCGATCGTCTCCTGTAGCACTTCGAGCACTGCCTGAGCGCTTTTTGGATCGACGAGATAGCCGCTGGTCTCTCCCATCAGACAGGCTGCAGGCATCTCGCGTCGCCCGCCGAGTCCGAGCAGTAGTCCACTGACACCGACGATCCCGCCTGCTGGCTCGTCTTCACGAAACTCGACGCCGGCATCTTCGAGTTCTTCGCGTTGCTCGTCGTCGTTGATCGCGCCGATGACGTCGTACTCCTCGATGAGTTCGCCAGTCGGCACACCACCCAGCGCAAAGACACGCTGTGCATCGAGGTCGTCTGCAACATCGAGCACTGCATCGGTCAGCCCGTAGTGGCCGACGTTGTCCTGTGCCTGATGATCGCCAGTCAACACGAGCAGATCCACGTCATCAGCAGTTACCGCGTGGATCTCGACGCTCGCAAGCTGGGTCGTCCCATCTTCGACGCTGACCTGTGGCGGGAGATGTGTCGAGTAGATCCGCCGTACCAGTTCACCGTCGAGCTCCTCGACGAGATGCTCGGCGACGAGTTTCCCGACGTGTCCGACGCCTGGAAGCCCCTCGACGAACACTGGGTCCTGTAGCTCCGGCTCTGCGAGTTGCTCGATTTCGAACTCGTCCATACGCTAGGGGCGGTTGCGCCGCTTAAGAGCGCGTCGATACTCGCCGTGTGGATCTTCGGGTGAAAAAGGGGCTGGTGCGCTGTTCACTGCAGTCGAATCGCAGTCCGGACAGGAATCACCGAGCGTGTACACCGGTCGGTCGTGGTTTTCTTGCCAGGCCGAACAAACACGAATGTCGGATTTCACGGTTACTCGTCGTCGGAGCGGCGTTCACGGTGAAACTCACCGGTGCCACCGTGGTTGCTGATCAGAGTCGTCGCTCGCTCGGCGCTTTCTTCGAGCTGATCTTCTGCCGTCTTGTAATCAGGTGCCTGTACCTCGATCCGGTACTCCGGCGAACCGACGTAGGTCACCTTCAGGTCGACCTCTTCAGGGATCTCACCGTTGCCTTCCGCTGCCTGAAGCGCCTCCTTGACCGTGTCCACACCGTCGCTGTTTGGACAGGTCAGATCGACGTAGCCCGTGACGGTGACGTAGGGAACGGAGACGTTCTCCCGAGCAGTTTGGACCAGCGACTCGATGCGCTCCTCGGCGAGATCGACATCTTCGAGCGCTGATTTGCCGTGGATCGCCGCCTGCTCGAAGCTGTCGTACAGCGATTTAAACTCTGCGAGCAGCGCGTTTGCGATCTCCTGGTACTCCTCGTCGTCGATCTCTTCGCCGAAGGCAAGCTCCATCCAGTTGTCTGCCTTCTGCTCGTTTTTCCACTCCTGGATCTTGTCTTTGCGCTGGTGATCGTTGACGTCTTTCAGCGAGAGATCGATCTGCTGGGCGCTTTTGTCCACGTCGAGCACCTTCGCGACGACTCGCTGGTCGGTGTTGACGTGGTCTCTGACGTTTTTGATCCACCCGGAGGCGACCTCGCTGATGTGACAGAGGCCGCGTTTGTCTTCGTACTCCAGCAGGTCGACGAAGACGCCGAAATCCTCGATTTCGTCGACGCGGCCGACGACGAGTTCGCCGGGTTCGGGCCAGCCGCTAAACTTCATCGCGCCTCAACCGTTTCCGTTACGTCGCCGTCGATGATCGCCTCTCCACCGGTCGGGCGGGCAAGCGTGTGCCCGCAGACGATGCAGTTGACCGTGGAGGCAGCCTTTCCGAAGATGACCTGATCACTACTGCTGCATTCCGGGCATTCGACCCGGTAGAAGCTTCCTGCCATGGTTTACTCCTGGAATGTGAGACGGCCTGCACGCCATCCTTCGCGCTGGTGTGCTTTCCCACACTCGCTGCAGCGGTAGGTCAGCTGGGTCTTTTTGGTCGGTTTGTCACCACCAGGCACCTTCGAGAACTTACCGTCGTTCCCGATGCCGGACTGGCGTTCGCGCTGGCGGTCGTTGACCTTCTTCATCCCCGAGGATCGACCGGAACGGACCTTCTCGACCTCGTGTTCGTAGTGTTCGTTACAGTGCGGACAGTATGTGTTCATCCGTCGTGGCATCTCCATAGATATTCACCTTGCGGCCCTCTTCGATATGGGCGCTTAAAATCCCCTCGTTTCGGAATCACTGGACAACACCGCCAGTGCCCCTCGTTTGTCAGCCGTTGCACTGAAAGTAGTACTGCAGCGTCGGGAATGGGCCACTCTCTTGTTGCCTGCGCGTGAGACACGTCGAGGGTGCTCGGTTCACCCACCCCTACTACTCGGTCGGGATCATCGTGGCCAGAAGCACGACAGTCAGAATGAACACGACAGTGCTGATATCGTAGCTGCCAGCAATGGCCGCCAGTGAGGTCGAGCCACTCCCGACGAGACCAACGACGATAGCCGCAAGCGGGAGCAGACAGCCGACACACGAAAAGAGACCAAGGAAGCCGGCAACCACACCACGGGAGCTGGCCGCGACGGCGGCAGCGACACCGTAGGCAAGCGCCGCGAATGCGATCAGCTTGAACGGCACGACGGCCAGCTGAACCAGTTCGTTGCCGTACAGAACTGTCGGCCCCCAGCCCGGCGGTGCCCAGTGAACCGTGAGACCCCCGCCGTGGTGGTGGTGTCCCAAAAGCGCATGCGACGGCCAGAGCAGTCCACCAACAACAGCGAGTAGCAGAAAGTAGCCGCCGCCGACCAGCATCGCGGCTTTCGAGGCTCTGATTGTAGGGCCTCGCCGGTAAAGGTAGAGGACCAGAAAGCTACTCAGGGCAATCCAGAGTATCGGGTACACGAGCAGTCTGGTCGAAAGCACCTGGAGATCGCTCATCGCTACGTAGCTAATCGTTGCAATCACGAGCGACATCGCAATCCCAATCGGAGCGATGAGTTCGACGCTCGTCGAGAGCTCTTTCGCCCGCCGGAAGCCACGGTGTCTGGCTGATGCTGTCATCCCTGAGTGGTCGACTGTCGGCTTTCAACGTCCTCCGTAAATGCGAACAGTGCGAGCAGCAACGCACCGAGAGCTGCCGCCGCGAGTGGATAGTACGTCCCGGCAGCGACCTCGATACCGAACATTGCAAGCAGCGTCCGGAACTCGATCGCAAAGACGATCGCGAACGCGGCGACGACAGTCAGTCCGGCAGGGCCCGGGCGTTTCATCCGATTATCCCCGCGATGGCACTTGCGGTGTCTGCGACCAGATCGACCAGTACTGTCCCGTACGAGCCGAAGAAGCCACCGCCGTCGACGATCGCCGCAAGCGGGAGGATGTAGGTGAGCAGGATCAACACCACCGCGATCCCCGTCCAGAGCTTGAGGTTGCCGAGAACGGCTGGCGTGTGTTCCGGACCTGAAAGTGCGGGCGGGATCGTGTCCGGGGTCGTCCGCTTTTCGAGCGTCCCGAGTTTGGAGAGAACTCTCCCTCGCCGCCAGGAGAGCACGATGTGGATGAAGAACAACACCAGTGACAGCGTCAACAGGACAGCTCCAAGGACGATCTGTAGTCGCAGTTCACCGATCGAACCGAGCGCAGTTTCGAAGCCAGTTTGCTCGTAGGTTGGGTCTGCGGTCCGACGTGGCACACCACCGAGTCCAGCGCGGTGCATGGCATTGCCCATCAGCACCATCCCGAGGAACCACATGAGCACCTGATACAGACCGAGACGCTGACTGAATATCTCTCTTCCAGTGATTATCGGCAGGAACCAGTATGTCGCTGCCATGATGGTGAGTGCAACTGCCGTGCCGACGGTCATGTGGAAGTGTCCGACGACCCAGAGCGTGTTGTGCACGAGGTAGTTGATGTTCATGCCAGCGTTGATCATCCCGGAGAAACCGGCTGCGGCGAACATCAACCCTGCAAGCGCCATCCCAGTAAACGCTGGCTTGTTCCATGGAAGGGCAGTCAGCCAGCTGAAATAGCCTGTGCCGCCGCGCTGTCGCGCCCCGTGTTCGATGCTCGCGACCACGGTAAAGGCCGTAAGCAGGCTCGGCAGCAGGAGGAACATCGTGTTACTCATTGCCAGGAACTTGAATCCCTCCGCAATCCCCGGGTCGAGATACTGGTGGTGGATCCCGGTTGGCACAGAGAGGATGAGAAAGAGGACGAAAACGATGCGTGCAAGTGCATCACTGAACAGTCGCCCACCTGCGAGTTTTGGCAGGATAACGTACCAGAGCATGTACACTGGCATCAGCCAGAAGTAGACGACCGGGTGGCCGAAGAACCAGAACAGCGTCCGGGTAAGCAAGGCGTTGACGCTGTCGATGATCCCGAGTGACCACGGAAGCAGGAAGAACAACACCGCGATGACGACACCGGTCGTCGCCAGATACCACATCAGCATCGTCGTCAACACCATGAACGTCCGGAGCGGCGTCCGTTCACCAGGGTTGTCCTGCTTCCAGGCCCACCACGAACGGAACCAGTCGGCGCCGGCAATCCAGGTTCCGACGATGAAAAAGGCAAGCCCAGCATAAAATAGCGGGTGTGCCTCAAGCGGCGCATAGAACGTAAACAGCACGTCTGCCTGAACGTCACCGAGTGCACCGCCGTCGACGAAGCCACCAAGGATTGCGACAGCGCTTAGTATGGCACCAAGCGACATCAGCCCATACCAGAGTTTCGTGAGACGGATATCCTCTGCCGAACGATCGAGGCTGTCGGTTATTGCCCACTGGTAGAACCCGACGAGGAAGAAGATCGTGAACAGAATAACCATCGTAACACCATGAAGCGTCAGAACGGTGTAATANTCCGCGTTAGAGATNACCGAAGTGTAGTATCCCGTCCGATGCAGCGTCTGGATAATCCCCATCAGCCCACCGATCGCGAGAGCGAGAAACGAACTCGCGAGTGCTGCTCGAACAATAAACGCTTCATCTGGGTATTTGTTGGCGAATATTTCACTCATCTGAATCACCTTCCCATTCGTCTTCAGGAAGTACGTGGATCTCACCGGCCATATCCTCGTGACCGGCACCGCAGAACTCGTTACAAATAATACCATACTCCTCGCGTTCGTCGTACTCACCGAACTCGACAGTGATCTCGGTCATCTGTCCAGGTATCACCATCGTGTTCACATTCGTCCCGACGATATCCATTCCGTGTATGACATCAGGAGAGGTTACGTAGAAGGTCACTTCACTGTTTTCCGGTACTTCGATCGGTTCTCCCGTTCCGGGAAGGAACGCGAACTGGATAGCTCGAACAGCAACGGCGTACTCACCGTCGTCTACTTCTGTCGCTCTGGCATCCGAGTACTGCTCGAAGGCCTCGTGATCGCCGATCGAGTCCGGATCGACTGTTCCACCATCGTCACTGACCATACTCACACCTGCACCGACGGCCCCGTAGGTGATCGTTGCAATGAAGCCGACGATGAGCAGGAGTGCCAGACCGAACCAAAGTTTCTCGTATTTGTGTATTTCCATCGTTATACCACCGTCGGCCCTCTACCAAGGAACTCGACAAAGTACATGAATGCCCACATTCCTGCGACGATTAGAAAGTAAATCATAATGAGTGCAAGTGTTCCTTTCGGGTCGAACTCGTCGTGAGTTATTTTCCGCTCCATCTGCTGATCAGTTGGATCCATCCGATCTGGATCTACCTGCTGATCAGTTGGATCCACAGTTTCTTCTGGGGAGGACATACGGCCCCGTTTAACCCGTTCAAATAAACACGATACGACGATTCCAAGAGCCTGGGAATAGGGGGAATATATTAGGAACAGCGTCTCATATGTCCCTGACATGGATATCGAACCGCGTATCGTGGCGGGAACAGGCGCACTCGCACTCGTCCCGATCGGAGTTTACGCTGCTTTCAGTGGAGAGTTGACAGCAATGACGGCTGCCCTCACTGTCGTCGGCGTCTGTCTCATCGTCGGTTCTCTCATGCTCATGTTCTCTCCGGTAACACACGGCACCGACCCAGCTCACTAACAGGGCCGTAACTGACGGCTTTAGACGCACGCGCCCCTCGCCGCAACTCCCCCAATGACGACATGCACACTGTGTGAACTGTATGCAGACCCTCCGGTGACTGATGAGGCAGTCGACGGGGAGTTTTGTTGCCGTGGCTGTCTGGAAGTGTACAGACAGCTCGGCGAAGTTGACGTCGAAGCGGCGCGGAACGCGAGAGAGACAAACGAGCAATCCTATCCCGAGGACGCGGAGTCGACGTATCTCGCTGTCGACGGAATGCACTGTGCAACCTGTGAGCTGTTTCTGGAGTCGGTAGCGAGCGACCACGACGGCATCTACGACGCCGAGGCAAGCTACGCAGCAGAGACGATCAAACTGGCGTATGACCCAGAGTGTATCGACGAACAGGAGCTGTCATCGGTCGTCTCGGGGCTGGGATACAGCGCCCGTGAGAAATCAACGGACAGACCCGACGATGCAGGGATCGCAAGTCGACTGCTCGTCGGCGGAATCTTTTCGATGATGGCGATGGTGTGGTACATTCTCTTTCTGTACCCGACCTACTTCGGATTCGATCCAGTCGTCGAGCTCGGTACCTTCGATTCTGCGTATCTGTACGCACAGCTTGCCGTGCTCACTGCCATTATCCTGCTTTACACTGGCGCACCGATGATACGGAGCGCCTACGTCAGCCTCCGTGCCCGGCAACCGAACGTCGATCTGCTCGTTACTGTTGCAGCAGTTGCAGCGTATCTCTACAGTACCGGGCGGCTGCTGGCTGGCGGCTCGGATCTCTACTACGACGTGACGATCGTGGTAGTGATGGCAGTCACAATCGGGAACTACTACGAGACACGGATCAAACGGAAAACAGCCGGATTGCTCGCTGATCTCGCCGAGCTACAGGTGCAGGAGGCGACCCGACGTGACGGCGAATCGATCAGTGTCGATACAGTTACTGCTGGCGACGAGTTGCTCGTGAAACCTGGCGAACGTGTTCCCGTCGATGGAACTGTTATCGAGGGTGAGGCGGCGGTTGACGAGGCACTCGTGACGGGTGAATCGATCCCGGAAACGAAACGGCCCGGCGACAGTGTTCACGGTGGGACCGTGGTTGAAAACGATGCGATCGTCGTCGAAGCTGGTGACGAGGCAGAAAGCACACTCGACAGGCTGGTCGGAATGTTGTGGGAGATCCAGGCAACCCGTCCGGGCGCACAGCGTGTCGCCGACAAACTCGCTGTGATTTTCGTTCCGCTGGTTCTCGTGCTCGCGGCTGTTGTCGCTGCTGGGGCGCTGGCGGTTGGGGGTTCTTTGCAGTCTGCGGTACTCGTTGGGCTGACAGTCCTGATCGTCTCCTGTCCCTGCGCGCTCGGGCTGGCGACGCCGCTTGCTGTCGCCACCGGGTTGCAGTCGGCTGCCAGGCGTGGCGTCGTCATGGCCAATGCAACACTGTTCGAACGGGCTCCCTCGGTCGATACCGTCATCTTCGACAAGACCGGGACACTGACAACTGGGCAGATGGGTGTGACAGACGTATACACCGACGGCTGCGACCAGTCCACGCTCCACAGGCGAGCAGCAGCCGTCGAACAGTACGCTGATCATCCGATCGCAACGGCAATCGTCAATTCAGTAGAGCGCGTGCCAGCGACCGATATCGCCGCGGTCGAGCAGTACACGCGGGGTGTCGCGGGGACCTGTGACGGCGACCGCGTACTGGTCGGCCACCCGGGGCTTTTCGACCGCGAAGGGTGGGGTCGCTCGGAAACGGTCGACCAGCAGATCGAGACCGTCGAGCAGGCTGGGGCTCTCCCGGTCGTCGTCGGCTGGGAGGGCAGCGCACGCGGTGTGCTCGCCGTCGATGACGAGCTCCGCCCGGAGTGGGAACCCGTCGTCGAGGAACTCGGGAAAGAGCGCGACATTGTAGTGCTGACCGGCGACGATCAAAAGCGTGCCAGTCGGTTCCAGAACCACGCAGCGGTCGATACTGTCTACGCCGGCATGCCACCGGAGGGAAAAGCCGAGACGGTCCGGCGTCTCTCCGCCGAGGGAACTGTCGCGATGGTCGGTGATGGGAGTAACGACGCGCCAGCGCTCGCCGCTGCAGATGTCGGCATCGCACTCGAAAGCGGCACACAGCTCGCCTCGGAGGCCGCAGATGCCGTCGTACTCGGTGACGAGTTACGCCGACTGCCGATCGTCTTCGAATCTGCAGCGCGAACCAACCGGCGAATTAAGGAAAACATTACCTGGGCGTTTCTGTACAACGGCATTGCAATCCCACTCGCAATCACTGGACTGTTGAACCCACTGTTTGCTGCCGTTGCGATGGCGACGAGCAGTCTCTTCGTCGTTGCGAACTCCGCACGCGGGACAGAATCTGAAGCGGAGACCAAGGAGCTTGGCTTCGACCATCGTACGGACCAAGAAGAGCTGTCGAAACGTCACGCACCAGCCTGACAGCTGTTGCCCTGATTGTCAGGACGGGATACCGTCTTTCGACTCGCGCATTGGTCGATCATATTCGACAGCGATATCCAGCACACCGCCGTTGCAACTTATCGTCACAGTCTCCATCCGCGAGTAGTATTCCTGTCGGTGCTTGCCATCGCCGTCGATCTGCACGCGGCTCTGGACGAGCGGTGTCGACTCCAAGAGGCCAAGCTTCCGGTAGACAGTCGAGAGTGGAATATCACAGCAATCTGCGATCTGGTCTGCAGTCATGGACCGCTGTTTGAGAGCCGCGACGATTTCCCGACAGTCAGTATCCTGCAGTACTCCCAGCAACTCGTCGATTGTCGGCTCCTCTGCTGTCTGCTGTGTCTCCGTAGATGCGTTGCTCATTCAACGGAAAGAGCTACTTATTGACCAGTATTCAATCGTCGTTTGGCCTGTGACAAATGCGTAGCTCGACGAGCAAAATAAAGCTGCTTTGGTAGCCGAGAGACTGTGATAGTGATTGCTGTGATTATTTTCAGCACGGAATCGCAAGAGTAGTCGTATCAAGCCGTGAAACGGACGATATCTTCCTGCCCGGCGGCAAAGAGTCACAGCAATCACTATGAGTTTCGCAGTTCATTGCCCTCTGTCGAATGAACTCTCGGCACGAGACCATTCTACATACCGTTCTCGTCGGATATCGCCGTAATCAGTTCCCGCTCGACTGCATTGAGTCGCTGAGAGACGGCTGATTTAGTAATACCAAGTTGTTCGGCGAGTTCGGCGAGATCGATGTCTTGCGGGCGGTTGTAGTAGCCCATCTCGATAGCCGTTTCGACAGCTTCGCGTCGTTTCGGCGTGAGTTCGTCGATCTCGACGTTGATTGTTTCCACTTCTTTGCCACCCCTGCACAGACGTTTGACTATAACCGACGTGGCGACAGTCTGGAGATCAGCAATAAACTCTCGAAAGGCATCACGGTCTGGTGCGGTGACGGTCACGAGAACTGTGCGACCGCTAATCGCGTCGATCTCAACAAGACAGTCGTGTGCCTCGAAGATCGGACAGACACAGTCCGATGTCATATCCGAAATAACGTACTCCGTAGACTGGCGACTGCCGGGACAGCTGCAACCATCAGTTTGCACCAGTTCCAAATGACATTCGCTACAGTCGGTGTGTTCGTGATCGGAATCAGGAGCAGCTGCTGGATTGCTCTCCCGGTTTTGTTTCAGCTGATGGCGCAGGACTTCCGCTTCGGTATCGGGCCCGATCACCTCGCAGTGGTCATCTGACTCGACTTGCACGGCCAACTTCCCTCGCATAACAGCTGGGTAGCTGTGTTTGGTCTCTTTGATCGTGGAGGGTGTTGACATGTGAGACCATACAACGAACGCCTATTTAAATACTGTTGCTATTTGCGTAATAGCTACGGACAATATCCGCAGCTACACTGTGAAATATCAACCGCCTGTTGGGTTCGAGTAAAAGAGTATCTCGTCGACAGCCTACCGTAACTCTGCGTCGGATGGATCGTCGACCGGGAGGCCAACAGTGTTCCCCCACTCGACCCAGGAGCCGTAGTAATACAAGATCTTTTCACAGCCAAGCAGTTCGTGCAGGACGAACCACGTGAGCGCAGCACGTTCACCGACACGACAGTAGAGGATGAGTTCATCATCCATCGCACAGAGGTCGTCGTAGACCGCCTCAAGCTCCGCGCGCGGTCTGAACCGATGATCGGGGCGGATCGCTCGCTGGCAGGGGCAGTTGATCGCACCCGGGATATGGCCCCCGCGCTGGACGCCCTCGTTCCAGCCCGGCGGCGCGAGGATCTCACCGCGGTACTCTGCTGGCGCACGAACGTCGACAAGACAGCCGCTGCCATCGATCGTCTCTCGGACAGCCTCCCGGTTTGCACGCATCGACTCGTCTGGAGTAGGTGTCGGATACGAGGTCGTTGGGGGAGAGTGGTTGTCGGCCGTCAGCGGATAGCCGTTTTCTTCCCAGTACGACCGGCCACCATCGAGCAAGCGAAGATCCTGGTGACCGTAGTAGCGAAGCAACCAGTAGGCGTGGGCAGCAAACCAGTTGTAGAAATCACCGTAGAAGACGATCGTCGTCTCCGGTGTGATCCCGGACTCGCCGAGTAACGTACCGATAGCGTCGGGCGACTGGATATCGAAAGTCTGGGAGTCCTGTAGATCTGTCTGCCAATCGAGTGTGATCGCCCCGGGAATCCTCGTTTCCTGCTCCTGAACGCTTACCTCGATGAGTCTGTACTCGGGGCTCGCTGCCTGAAACTCCTCGAAATGATCCTCGACCCAGTCAGCCGAAACAAGCGGCTGTTCGGAGCGAATCGTCATAGTTCCTCCTCTGTCGGAGAAAAACTTGCAAGTTCGGTCGTTTCCGCCGCAAACGCCTGTGCGAGCGTTGCCTCTGCCCGCCGGAGTCGGTACGACAGCGTCGAGCGCGGACAGTCGAGTTTGTCGGCAAGCTCATCGAGTGTTGTCTGTCGGGGCGTCTCGTAGTAGCCGGATTCGACTGCAGCCACGAGCGCCTGTCGCTGTTCCTGCGGGAGGGTTTCGTTCGCAAACAGCTCGAACCGTCGGTCTGATGCCGCGCCAATGTGGCCAAAGTCGAACCGTATCTCCGGACGGAGTGTCACCTGAATTGCGTCGTACAGGAGTCCGATATGTTTGTCCTCCTCCATCACCACTGTCCACGTCTCTGTGTCGCCCTGACGCTGTCGCTCGAAAAGGATGTTTGTGCCGAGATACTCCGTTGCGAGTGTTCTGACGTTCTCAGAGTTGCCGATCTGCTCCATGTGATAGTACACCTCACACCAGTTTGTATCACGTTGCAGTATCTCGATAGAGAACTCACCGAGACACTGCTCTGTCGTGATCGCTTCGGCATGAACAACAGTTTCGAGAGATTCCGCATCGATCGCCGCGATCGCTCCCGGAGAACCACTGAACCGCTCGATCCGCCAGAACTCGTCGGACGCAAGCGGCCCACCAATCGCTCTCGAATCAAGGGCGGACTCGGCCTGTAGACCCCGGCTGACCGGAGCAGGGATATCTTCGTAGACGAGATCAAACACAAACTCCCGCATCTACACATAGTTGGGTGATGGAATACAAGTAGGTTCGGACCAGACAGCAGTCAGCACCTATGATAGTGATTGTTGTGATTCGTTTCGTTGCCACGTGACAAATATCGGTGTTTCACGAGTTGTAACCACTGCTTTGCCCCGCTACAGCGGTGAAGAGCCACAACAATCACGATGGGCAGGACCGCAAGACAGCTATTGGTTGTGTGATACTATCCGGTGGGGTTATCCGAGTAGCCGCCTTGCTTTATGTACCATTCCTGCATACGTACTGTTGTAAGAGTGTCAACAGCTACAAAAGTAGTCCAGTCTGCTCGTCGATTTGGGAGTTGTTTAATCGAGACGAGTTGAAATCGATGCGACGGCAGTTGCACCACCGCAGTCGTGAGTCCATCTCTGACAGCATCGGTCAGTATCCGTCCTGCAGCGCACTCGACAGGTGGCAGGCTGGGAAGATGAGAAGCGGATTTGAAAACGAGTTATACTGCCGGACAGAAAACCTCGAACGAATTTCGACCCACGTGGGGTCAAATATCTTCACGAATTTCTGTCCGGCAGTATCAACCACCGGAGGTATCGGTGCAGAAATAGGTCGAAACGCGTGTCACTACTACTCAAATGACCGAAGACGGCACAAAGCCGGAGTCTACCCAAGTTCAGACGGGTGAGAAAGCGCACGTGCAACAAAAAGAGATTGCAACAGATATCGACGACTGGCATGCACGCGATACCGACGAGATATTCGACCGGTTGAACACGTCCGCGGATGGACTCTCTCAGGAAGACGCCAGGTCACGACTCGAACGATTTGGACCAAACGAAATCAGGGGTGAAGAGGGCGTTCCGCTGTTACGGATTTTTCTCGAACAGTACCGGTCGGCTTTGATCTGGGTGTTGATCGTTGCTGCAATCGTGATGGCAGGCGTTGGACACCTGATAGACGCAGCTGTGATCGCTGGGATCGTCGTGTTCATCACCGTCTTTGGCTTCCTGCAGGATTTCCGGGCAGAGCAGAGCATCCAGGCACTCAAGGAGATGTCGACGACGTTTGCGCTGGTGCGACGAGACGGCGAAAAGACGGAAATTGACGCGAAAAATACGGTCCCAGGCGATATCGTGTTCGTCGAGTCGGGTGACATCGTCCCTGCAGATCTGCGGATCATCGAGGAATCAAACCTGAGCGTGGACGAAGCGGCGCTAACCGGTGAGAGCATCGGTGTCTCGAAGTCACCTGGTGTCATCGAGCGGAGTACCTCACTCGCAGAGCGCGAGAACATGCTGTTCAAAGATACGGTCGTCGAACGGGGGTCAGGCGTCGGTGTCGTCGTCGAGACCGGATCGGACTCGGAGATCGGGCAGATTGCAACGGCGCTCGAAGAGGCCGAAGATCGCGACACGCCGTTTCAGACGGAGATGGACCGCCTCGGCAAGCTTATCGCAGTCGGAGTTGTCGGCGTCGTCACCGTCATTGCCATCTCGGAGCTCGTCATCGGCGATACGCCACCCCTTGAGGTTTTCCTGACCGCCGTCGGTATCGCAGTGTCGGCAGTTCCCGAAGGGTTGCCCGCAGTCGTCACCCTTTCACTGGCACTTGGTGCACGACGGATGGCACAGCAGAACGCGCTGGTTCGGCGGCTGCCGATCGTCGAGGCACTCGGCTCTGTCGACGTCATCTGTACGGACAAAACTGGTACGCTCACCGAAGAGGAGATGACCGTTACCCGGCTGTATGCAAACGAGGAAACCTACGAGGTTACAGGGACCGGATACGACACGGACGGGGAGTTTCTGCGAGACGGTGAGTCGGTCGAACAGCAGGCTGTGTCCGAGCTCCTCCGGTGTGGCATGCTGTGTAACAACGTCGACATCGGCAAGCGCGAACGCGACCAGTCGGACGGAGCGGACGGCGATGAACGAACGTACCTCGGGGACCCAACGGAAATCGCGCTATTCGTCGCTGCACAGAAAGCGGCCTTCGATCACAGAGAGCTTGCAGAGGCGTATCCACGACTCGGTGAGGTCGAGTTTACATCGACACGGAAACGGATGACGACGCTTCATCAAACCCCCGACGGGGACCGCGTGGCCTACATGAAGGGGGCACCCGAGACTGTCCTCGAACGGTGTGACCGCGAACGCATCGACGGCGAGATCGTCGAACTCACCGACCAGCGACGGGCGGAAATCAAGGCCGAAACCGAGCGATTCGCCGAGAACGCTTTGCGCGTAATGGGGTTTGCATACCGCCCGGAGGCGCCCGAACAGGCAACTGAACAGATGGAGGATGAGATGGTGTTTCTGGGGTTACAGGGGATGTTGGACCCGCCCCGACCAGAGGTACCCGAGGCGATCAATGGCTGTCAGCGTGCGGGGATCGATGTCGTCATGATAACGGGGGACAACGCTGTCACAGCAAAGGCCATCGGGAAGGAGGTCGGAATCGAGTCCCCGCGTGTCGTCACTGGGCCGGAACTCGACGAGATGACAGACAACGAACTCGCCGAGATACTCGAATCGGTCGATATCTTCGCCCGGACGTCCCCGGAACACAAAACACGCATTCTGCAAACCTTCCAGCGGAAGGGACATACGGTCGCAATGACTGGCGACGGCGTGAACGACGCTCCTGCAGTCAAAAACGCCGATGTCGGCGTCGCAATGGGAATCCGCGGAACAGATGTGACCGAGCAGGCGTCCGATATCGTCCTCCTTGACGATAACTTCGCGACGATTCGGGACGCAGTCCACGGCGGGAGACGAATTTTCGACAACGTCCGCAAGTTCGTCAACTACCTGCTGTCGGGCAACGGCGGCGAGGTGACGATGATTTTCACGGGGACGATGGCCGGGCTCGGACTGGTCATCACACCGATTCAAATTCTCTGGATCAACGTAGTTACTGATGGCATCCCGGCGCTCTCGATGGGAGTCGACCCAGCAGCTGAAGATATTATGGAACGTGAGCCCCGACCACCTGGTGAGGGTGTCATCACGACACGGATCGTTACCTCTATCGTCGGCATCGCACTCTTTATGACCATCTGCCTGTTGCCGCTTTTCTCGCTCAATTTCACGGGCGAGTTACTGCCGGGACAGGATATAACGGGGGCATTGCTTGGCTGGAACCCGGAGTACGAAGTGGGCAGAGAGCTCGCCCAGACGATGGTGTTCACGGGATTTGTCGTCATGGAAATCGTCCGTATCCAGGCGATTCGATTCCGATACGGGCTCGGGATTTTCTCGAACCGATGGCTCGTTCTGGCCGTCCTCGTCGCGATAACACTGCAGTTGCTCGTGCTGTATACCTCGACCGGCCAACTGCTGTTTGACGTCGAGCCACTCGCCCTCGTTCACTGGGCCCAGATTGCCTTCGCCGCAGGCGTGTTTGCCCTCCTCATGGCGCTGTTCGTGAAAGTACAGGACCGGTATTTCGAGCGCTACTGATGCGGGCATAGTGATTAGTGCGGTTATTTTGGTCCGCGAATGACAAATCTGGATGTTTTACGGCGAGTAACTCATAGTTCGCATTGCCAGAGCGGTACAGACTCGCACTAATCACTATCAGACGAGATCTGCGAATTGTTTCCGATCCTGGTGGCTATACAAAACTGAAAAAATGCTCCTCACAGGGGTCGAATATCTTTACGAATTTGTAGCTACTAGGATGAGCGGAGTGCCGGATACGGCCATGACAGTAACCTGGTGTCGACAGAGCTTTAGTTCTCACCGTGTTACATTATAACATGAACTGGAAATGCAGACTGTACGGCCACCAGTTCCGACATCCTGGCACGCCGGAGGTGCGTCTGACCGACGACAACGGGCCGGTTCACGAGTTCATGTGTGAGGTATGCGGGGCACGACGAGTTCTCCCGGTCGGCAGCCGTGAGTGGGGACCGGAGCCAGTCAGTCGCGACGAACTGGCAAAGCGTGATGACGATGCTGCGACTCGGTAACAACCCGGCTGCTTCTTTGCAGTGATATCGCTAGTTCGGTCCCGCTCTTTGACAACCAGTCCGGCCGTACCAGTACGTACGGATGTACGACAGCATTCTGGTACCGACGGACGGCAGCGACATCGCGACCACCGCAGCACAGGCGGCGTTTGCACTCGTCGACCGGTTCGATGCAGAGTTGCATACGTTGAACGTTCTCGAAACGAATGACAGAGCATACGGCGAGCAGCTGGTCGGCGCTGTCGAGGAGGTTGCAAACGATCTGGATATCGACCCGACGACTGCGGTTGTCGATACAGATGGTGCGATCCACGAGCGGATACTCGAGTACGTCCGCGACCAACAGATCGACTGTATTGTCATGGGAACGCACGGCCAGCAGAACGTTCGCTGGTTCGTACTCGGGAGTGTGGCCGCTCGGACGCTTCGAGAATCGCCCGTCCCTGTAATCACGGTTCACGCGGACACAGTCATTACCTCGGAGATCGAGACAGTGCTGGTTCCGACCGACGGGAGTGAGAGCGCCCGTGCAGCAACTGCAGAAGCAATCGAGTTTGCGAACGCAACGGATGCATCGATTCACACAGTTTACGTTGTCAATCCCGACGACGTGGAGGGAGAACACAATGATTCGATCCGCGAAGCGTTTGAAAAGACAGGGCAACACGCAGTGGACGAGGCCATCGAAAAAGCCAGTAACGCAGAAGTTTCTGGCGTCGAAGCCTCGGTTCTGCGGGGTGTCCCACACCAGGCAATCGCCGATTACGTCGATGATCACGAGATCGATTACGTATTCATGGGAACCCACGGCCGAACAGGTGTAAGCCGGTTTATGCTCGGAAGTGTCACCGAGCGTGTCGTCCGTCAGGTTCCAGTGCCAGTCGTCTCTGTGAAAGCGACCGAACCGACCGACTGATAGTGATTAGTACGTTATGTTCGTGCTCGAATGACAACTCTGGATGTTTCACGGCGTGTAACTCGCATCTCGCGTTGCCAGAGCGGTACAGACTCGCACTAATCACGATGATACGCGTTTGCGATACTTGTCGCGAAAACGCAAACGACGAGACTCCCCTACTGGCTTGAATCCCCACTGGAGTGTTCCTCCTGCATTCCGGGCGGGAGACCCATCGATTTCAGCCCAACCTGCTCGTCAATGTCGAAGGTGAACAGTTCGAGTGTTCCTGCCGTCTCTGCCTGCTTGAACAGATCGAGATGCCAGGCGTTGTCCATTGCAGCCTCGTGTTCGTCCCACTGCTCTGCTGGAAGTTCACTCACAGCGCCGAGTATCGACACGCTCTCCCAGGAGAACACTGAATCGGGACTGAACACGAGAAATGTCGCCATATCTGCCTCCTTGCAAAGCTCCACCTTCCTGCTCTCCTCGCCGACAAAAAACGAGAAGTAAATCGTCGATTCCCCGTCGTACCCAAACGACAATGGGAGGAGATATGGCGCACCGCCTGTCGGTAGACCGAGTACACCAAATCCCCTGTTCAGCAGAAAGTTACTGATCTCTTCGTCTGTCATCTCTTCGAGGCCGTACTCCTGCAACTCCTCTACTGTCATACTACGGCATAGTGTGTGACGGCAGTATAGTTATTTGCCCGACTACTTTCCCGGAATAAAGTAGCTATACCGTTCGACGGAGGTCTTGATAGATATCACCGATACCATGTATCGGGCGGAATTATCAACTGCTCCGTCGACCGGTTTACGCCACTGCTTCGATTTCGATTGACGCAGTGTCCGGAAGTTCGTCGATCAACACAGTAGCCTCTCCCTCTATCAGTTGCTCGCCGTCTTCCCCAACCACATCGGTCGTGAGTTCGTACTTGTTGCGGCCAAAGCTCCCGACAATTTCACAGACCGCCGTCACTCGCTGACCGATCCCAGCCGGAGCCTGAAAAGAGAGATCCTGTGAGAGATAGATCGTAAGCCCGGGTAAACGAGCAAGTGCCGCGCTGATGAATCCGCTTACTAACGTGCCATGGGCAATCCGATGGCCGAATCGTGTCTGTCCTGCGTACTCCTCGTCGAGGTGCAGCCGGTTTGTGTCACCGCTTGCTGCCGCAAAGCTCCGGACATCCTGTTCCGAGATTACCTTGCTGAACTCCACACGATCACCGACGCTTGTCTTCTCTTCGGCGATTGTCTGGCATTCGAACTCCCAGTCAGATTTTTCGTAAGCAGTCTCGTGGCGAACGTTGTAGCGATACTCCGGTTGCTCTGTTGCAGATTCGTCACCGATCTCGACCCGGTGAAGCACCTGTGGAACGTGCCGAGTGATATCGTCAGTGCTGATCATCCCAACGAGGGATCCCTCATCGACGACAGCCAGCCGTGCAACATCGTTTTCAGCCATTCTGACAGCAGCATCAGCCAGATTTGTCTCCGGCGTCGTCGTCACGACGGGAGCAGACATAATCTTCCGAAGCGGACGGCGTCCGGGTTCGTCTGCGCTACCTAGCAGTTCGAGCAGATCCATCCCTGTCACGATACCCACAATCTCGTCACCGTCGAGGACGACGAGTGACCCAATATCGTTCTCGAAACACTCTGTGGCTGCCTCGGCGGCTGTTGTCTGGGGGGTAGTCGTATACACCGGCGTGCTCATGACGTCGTTTACACGGATCGGAAAGACCATCGTGTTATCCTGTTCCGGGATCAAAAATAGGTCTATGCCTGCAGACCACTGGGTATGGTGATACGTCCACCCGATTCTGCGACGACTGGAGTTTATAAATGGCTTCAGTGACCAGCAGCCATTTTTTGAGCGATCGAAGCGTAGAGAAAGTGGAGGAAACGCGAACAGAGCAAACGCCTGCACAGAGAGCTGGAAAGAAGAATGCATGACTCAGGAGTTCACAACCCTGTTCCAGCCGGGGAAGATCGGCCCGGTGGAGCTACGAAACCGACTTGTAATGGCCCCGATGGGGACGAACTACGCGAACGATCGGGGAGAGGTAACCGAGCAACTAATCGACTACTACGCCGAGCGGGCACGAGGCGGAACAGGTCTGATTATCCTCGAAGTAGCCGCTATAGACCACCCACTGTCTAATACGATCGTCAACCAGCTTCGAATCGACGACGACGGCTGTATCCCGGGACTGGCGAGACTCGCACGCCGGATCCACAACCACGGAGCGAACGTGTTCGTCCAGCTTCATCACGCCGGCGGGCTGACCTCACCGACAAAAACCGGGGGCGAAGAACCTGTCGTCCCGTCAGTTGTCGAGGGCGGATACAGCGCTCGGAATCCGAGGGCGCTCGAAACCGAGGAAATCGAGCAGCTCGTCGAGAAGTTCGTCGCTGGGGCGAAACGGGCGAACAAGGCTGGACTTGATGGCGTCGAACTTCACGGTGCACACGGCTACCTGATCCACCAGTTCCTCTCTCCCCGCACGAACGAGCGCGAGGACAGCTACGGCGGGAGTTTCGACGATCGGCTGCGGTTCCCGGTGGAGATAATCGAAGGGATCCGGGAGACGGTCGGTCGAGAGCTTGCGCTTTCCGTTCGGATCAGTGCCGACGAGTTCGTCGACGACGGGTATGGGATAGCGGAGGGGAAACGGATTGCTGCGCGGCTGGAAGCTGCTGGCGCCGACGTGTTACATGTCTCGTCAGGTACCTACGGCTCCCCGGCAGAGACGATCGAACCGATGCGGTTCGAAGAGGGGTGGCGGTCCGATCTTGCCGCCGAGATCGGCGAGGTGGTCGATATTCCAACGATTGCTGTAGGCGTCATCCGCCAGCCCGGGACGGCCGAAGAGATTCTGGAAAACAAGGCAGATTTCGTTGCGATGGGGCGAGGACATATCACTGATCCCCAGTTCGCGCACAAAGCGAAGCGAGGTGAGATCGAGGAAATAAACCGCTGTATCGGCTGTAATATCGGCTGTCTGCAGGAAGGGATCTTCGGCGACAAGCAGATGGGCTGTACAGTGAACCCGACCGTGGGCCGGGAACGAGAGTTTGCGACGCTCGAAGACGCGCCGCAAAAAAAGGAGGTGTTCGTGGTCGGCGCAGGCCCTGCTGGCATTCAGGCGGCGCTCTGGAGTGCAGATCGTGGCCACGAGGTGGGACTGTACGACGCTGCGGATACCATCGGCGGACAGCTCGATATGGCTGCTGCCCCACCCGGCAAGGAGAAGATCGACTGGTATCGGGAGTATCTGGAGAGAGAGCTCAACAAGCGATCGATCGATATTGTCCTTGAACAGCCCGTCGACGGCGATCTCATCGAGGAGAAGCGACCGGACGCAGTCGTGGTCGCGACCGGTGCACGTCCTCAGACGATCGACGTTCCCGGGGTCGACCAGTCACATGTCCTCCAGTCCTGGGACGTGATACGCGAAACGACAGCCGTCGAAAGTGGCCCTGTCGTAGTTCTTGGTGGCGGTGATGTCGGCTGTGACGCTGCCAGCATTCTCGCCGACCGCGGGATCGGTCTCACAATCGTCGAGATGGAAGACGAGATTGCCCCAGACAAGGAGCGAATCAGTCGGTTCGATATGCTTCAACGGTTCAAAAAGAGCGAAGAAATCGAGATGCAGACCGGCGAGTGTGTCGTTTCGATCGAAGCGGATGCTGTCATCACCGAAGACAAAGATGGCGAGCAGTCCACCTACAGCGCGGAAACGGTAGTCCTCGCAGTTGGTCACAAACCGGACGACGAGCTTGCGACCGAACTCGCCGAGATACCGGTTGACGTGTACGTCGTCGGTGATGCCAGAGAATCTCGCGATATCTATCGGGCAACGGTCGAAGGGACAGAAGTGGGGATTTCGATCGGTGACCGGTATCAGTCGTTCAGCCCGGAGTTTTGAAAATGCGACGCAACTCCCGACCCGGGGATCAGAACTCCCGCAGTGTCCCAGCGAGGGCACTGCCAAGCTCTTCGAACCGGCTGATCGCCATCTCGTCGGTCGTCACCCAGACACCGTGATCGCCGAGAATTACCCGCGTTAAGTAGCCACGCGAAAAGACCCTGATAATAAACTGGTACTCGCCGAGCTCTGTCTCGTCGTATCGCTGCTGGGCCTGGAAGCCAGATCGTTCGCTGTCGGCGAATTCGACGAGATCCGCCCCTTTTTCGAGATCGCTTCGCAGGTACAGCTGCTCGACTGCATCCTCGGTAAAGTAGGTCACACTCCGTACCTCATCGCCCACCGTCGTCCGAGCAGCACTGATCAGTTCCTCTCGCTTGCTGTTGCTCAGTAGTTGCCCTCCCATACTAAATACTACATTATCTACTGACAAATCACTGTCGGTGGATCGGAGACACTCGTCGCGCACCCCGTGGCTTTCCTCCCCTTGCAGCGACCGTATTGATCGGCCAGTATCAGTCCTGAGTCGCGTGTGCAACCTGCTGTGAGCCGTACTGTCCAGAGCGGGTATCCTGAACCGTGAACTCTCCAAGCAACCGCTGGAGGTCGTCAGACTGGGTGGAGACGTGCTGTATATTCTTCGTCACCTCAGAGATTGCAGACGTCTGCTCCTCGGCAGCGGCAGCGACATTCTCCGCCTCGGACGTTGCTTCCTCGCTGAAGCTTGCGACCTCGTCGACCATCTCGACGACTTCCTGAGTCGTCTGGGCCTGTTCGTCAGTCGCATCACTGATCTCCTGAATCGTGTGGTTGACCGAGTTGACTTCCTCGGCAATCTCCTCGAAATCCTGCAGCGTCGTCTCGATTGTTCCGACGCTTTTCGATACCTGTGACTCCATTGCCTGCACGTCGGCAACGGTCTCGCTGGAAGCAGCTTGGATCTGCTCGATGCGTTCGGAAACTTCCGCTGCAGAGTCGCGTGTCTCCTCGGCCAGATTTTTCACCTCTTGGGCGACGACAGCGAACCCGTCTCCGGCCTCTCCCGCTCGTGCCGCCTCGATGCTCGCGTTGAGTGCCAGCATATTCGTCTCCTCGGCAATCTGGTCGATAAATCCGACAATCTCGTCGATCTCCGCAATCTGATCGACGAGTGCTTCAACCTGTGTTGCCGTTTCGGTGATCCGCTCTTCGAGTTCGTCGAGTTCGTCGATTGCGTCCTCGGCGGCCTCTCTCCCATCCAGACTGCGCTCTGCAGCGTGATCGACTGTCCCTGCAGCGTCGTCCGCGGAGGCGGCAATCTCCTCAACTGTCGCGGAGAGTGTGTTCATCTCGTTGGCAATCTCGTTGAGCTCTCGGCTCTGCTTTGCCGAGCCCTGCGAGATCTCCTCGATTGAGCGAGCGACCTCGCGGCTGGCCTCGTCGACCTCGTTCATGCTCGCGTTAGCGTCGTCACTCGCAGTCGAGACATCGGTTGCAAACGATTTGACCTCGCTTACAGTCTCGCCGAGTCTGGTAACGAGCTCGTTGTAGTTGGTGACGAGCTGTTCGTACTGGTCGCCCTCGACCGCGAACTCCTCGGCTGAAAGTGTCGCGGTGAGGTCGCCGTCGCCGGCTCGTTTTGCCCTCTCACCGAACGCAACCACGAGCGCTTCTAAGTTCTCTGATCGGCGCTCTAACTGTTCGGTCATCTCCTCCAGTTCCTCGGTGTGAGCCTCCAGATTGTCGGCCATCTGCGACAGTGAGTCGCCAAACGTGCCGGGAATATCCTCCTCGAGGACGGGATCGTCGAAGTTCTGCTGGGAGAGTGCTTCAGCCTGTGCCGAGACCGTCACGAGATACGCCTGCATCTCCGAGAATGCGTTCTGGAGAGTGCCGATTTCGTCGGCCTGTTCCGTGCGATCGATCTCTCGGTCGACTTCACCAGCGGCGATCTCTTCGGCTCGCTGTTCGAGCATCAACACTGGACCGCTGAAATCGCGGCGAACGATCAACAGTGTGTTCCCCATCGCGACGATTGCCGCAAAAAACAGGACCCCCGCAAGTCCGTACCAGAGAATTCCAGAGAACACGAATGGGATCAGAAAAATTGCGACCGTGACAGAAAACTGAATCAGAACCGCAGCAACTACTTTTCGCTGTATCGACTCGGTTACACCCAACTGATCCATCGTCCACCAGAGCAACGACTCGTATCGTTCTTGGAATGAAAAGCTGTGTTGTGTCTGTGTCATTAGTAGAAGATTTGCTAGACTCAACAATTAAAACCGATCTATATTGTTAGGACATGGGAACCATTAGCAAATTTTATATACCAGCCACAATCGGCGTCTTGAACTCCAATAAGAATGATACTGGGATCAAAGACCACCACTTCTGTTGACAGTATATGATTTGATTCTGGACGAACAAAACAAATGCCATTATTCTTATATTTGTCAAAAGATGTTCCCAGAAGGTTGGAATAGTGGCGTGTATTATAATCCCGGTACTGGAAGAGAGTGATATGGCAAGCGCTGATTCAGGAGAGACCGTTTCGGATACCAGCGGCCCAGCCGTTGGCGGGACACTTAAAGCGCAACTGGCGATCGAACCCCACTCGGACGCAAACTGTGTGGTTGTCGACCAGCGATCGGAAGCCGATTCGCTGAAACAGCGCCTCAAAATTCCACAGACGTGCATGGAGACGGTCGACGAGCCAGCAGACTGCACTCCGTCAAGCTGTGGAGAGTGTCACACAGAAATCCGAAGTGAAGATGACGGCGGATACGAGTACCTCAAATCCTCGGTTCACTCGAAATGTATCTGCCCCGTCTTCGAAGAACACGACTGTATTCCAGAGATCGAAGGGCTCCGAAATGGAGCGATCATCGCAGTTGTTACTGTCCGGAACAGAGCCGTCCTCCGGACACTACTGCAGGATCTTGACGCGATCGATGCGACTGTGTCGGTCGAGTGGCTGGTTCGCGGTCGGGAAAGTGAATCTACAGTCGAGATGAGCGTCGATGATATTACTAAAAAGCAACAAGAGGCGCTCGAAACAGCACTCGACGCCGGCTACTATGAAACGCCACGGGAGACCAATCTGTCAGCGCTGGCAGACGAGCTATCGATCTCCGAATCAGCCGTCTCACAACGGCTCAACGCGGCCGAAACAAAGCTTGTTCGGTCGTTTCTCGATTGATTGTCAGTACTTACCGAACGCATTTTTGATGATTTTCGTTTCGGCAGCCCGGAGTCGTTGTGAGACCGCAGATTTCGAAATTTCGATCTCCTCGGCCAGATCGGTCAGGTCTGCGTTTCGTGGCTGCTCGTAGTAGCCAGTCTCCAGTGCGATCTCGACTGTCCGGCGCTGCTTTTCAGTCAGGGCTGTGAGATCGATCGTGACCTGCCGCGGCTCCGACCCACCAAGGGAGATGATATCCTCCGTATGGATCTGTACATTCCCCTCGTCGAGCGTTTCCATCATTCGCATGAGCGTGTCACGGTCTGGGACGGTGAGAACCACTCGAAGCGGCGACTCCCGGTCCTCGACTTCTGTCGCAGTCATCGCCGACCACCACGAGGTCGTTGTCCAGAGTGATCGCTCCGGAGGAAGTGGAATCTACTGACAGTAGGCTGTGCGAGCATAGGTGTGTATACAACGATTAGTCAATTAAGAGATGATCTGGATACTACACCGTATTAAATCACTTTCGCCAGAGACGCAAACAGGATCAGACACTGGGAATCCCAGGAGTATTCAAATACAGACGGATCCTTAGGCCTGTAATGACACGCTGTGAGTACACGCTTGACCCGGACGATCCAGAGACGTGGCATGGTTCACCCGGAGAGCAGTGTCATATTTCCTCTGCTGCAGTGAACACTGAGGGAGTGTGGAACTGTCCGTACGATGCTGTGGCGGGCGAAAAGCACTGTCTGTTTCACCTTCCAGCGTCGCAAAAAAGCAACGAAGCGGTAGAGAAAGCGTTTATCGACGCTATCGAATCTACACCAGCGTCGACAACCGAGACAGAGCCCTCGAAGCATCGGTTCATCGGTGCCGAGTTTGGGGAGTTCAAACTGATCGAGGAATCGATCGAAGCGCAGTCGACCGGTATCGATCTCTCCTATGCGCAGGTCAGCGGGGAGTTTGATCTCTCTCGGTCGGTTGTCGACGCGGAGACGCTGTACTGTATTGGGACACAGTTTGAGAGTGACACACGCTTCGAGAAGACGACATTCGGTGGATACGTGGCGTTTCTCGGGACGAGTTTTGGTGGCCCCAGTTCGTTTGACGGTGTGACTGTTCAGGGAGAGGCTGATTTCAGACGGGCGACGTTCATCGACAGTGCCGGGTTTGCTGATGCACGTATGGAAAAGCGAGCTGACTTTTCATCTGCCCAGTTTGGTGGTAACTTTTCGATGAGAGGCACAGTAGTCGGTGGCGATCTTGTACTCCGTCGGGCAGTCTGCCGGCAGCATCTGGATCTTTCCGCCGCGACAATCAGCGGGGATGCGGATCTGATGGCGATGAAGCTGCAGGGCGAGGGAACGTTCGATGAGATAACGATCGATGGAGAAACCACTTTGCAGTTTGCCTCCCTCGACGGTGTCGACAAAAGTGGCCTGCTGTGAGAGTAGCTCAAAAAGACATCACGACCAGTCAGTCATGCTCCAGGCGCTGTGGCGCTTTCGGCTGTTCTTGCTCGTCGGAGCGCTGATCGAAAAGCGTCAGCCACGCATCCACTGTTTCACGATCACCAGTCGCAGCAGCCTGACGGAGCGCATCTGTTTTGGGGTGTAACAGTTTGTTCACAACCGCTCTGGAGAAATCTGCTATTACCTGTCTCTGGGTCTCTGACAGTTGCTCGCCTTCGGCGTCGAGACGGTCGAGAGCCTGCTCGAACTCCTCGTTTCTGAGTTCGTGTGAGTGTGAGTAGATCTGGGTAAGCGCGTCGTCGATTCGCTCTGCGCGAAGCTGCTGTCCCAGTCTATCGAGTTCTTCGTCGATGATCGCCTCGACAGCGGGAACAGCCGCCTCTCGCTGTTTTATTCCCTCGTTACGGACAGCGAGCAGTTCGTCGATCCGACAGAGTTCGATCTCACTGCAGTCTTCGACGGCAGGATGAATATCTCGTGGCGTGGCCAGATCGAACACGAACAGCTCCCGCCCGTCAAGCTCCTCGCGTGTGAAAATCCGCCGCTCTGCTGCGGTGGCACTGACAAGAACGTCAACCTCTGTGAGATCCCCATCCGACAGCTCTGTGAGTGCCATCGCATCACTGTCGGTTTTCTGGGCAAGCGCTCGTGCCGGTTCGACTGTCCGGTTTGCAATCCAGACTGATCCGAGATTGCGACCTACAATCGATTTGACGACCATCGTCGCCACGTCACCAGCTCCGACTACGAGAGTTGTGCACTCGCCGTCTACTGGCAGATCAGCAATTCTGTCGGCTGTAACGCTGCCGAGTGAGACCGTTCCCTCGTTGATCTCGGTCTCGGTGCGGGCACGCTCGCCGGAGCGCAATGCTTTCAACACGATTGTATCTAGTTTCCCGCCGAGCATGTCGGCCTCGCTCGCTCGATTGTAGGCGTTCCGGAGCTGTCCGAGGATCTCGTCTTCACCGAGCACACCGCTTTCGAGCCCGCAGGCGACCCGGAACAGCTGTTCGATAGCAGACTGACCCTGAAGAAGTCGATCTGTACGCCTCAAATCGAGATCCAGTCCCGAAGCGAGTGCCGTTTCGGCCTCTGGGCCGGCTGCGTAGAGCTCGTAGCGCTGACAGGTCCGAAGTTCCAGTAGCTCATCGACACCCTCTCGTTGGGAAAGCGTCTCGCAGACCATCCGGTCATCGCGGGTGCAAGCTTCGAGTTGCTCGAAGCCGTCAGCTTCGAGCGTAATCTGTACGCCAGCTATGTCATCGTACATCTGTTGAACGGTTGGCTAACGCGGTGAAACGGCTGGATCAGGGGATTACTTTCGCGGTGCCATCATCTCTTCGAGTTCGATCATCCGCTGGGCAAAGTCCTCCGGGCTCTCGTCGTGGTGATCCCAGATGTTGATCTCGGCGTTTCTGATCTCGTCGACTCGTGGGTGCTCGCCGCTCGTGAGCCACGTCCAGTCGGTCATCCCCGGGAACATGAGTGGGATGGTGTACGTCTCGATCTCGTCCCAGTTGGGTTCACCATCGACTCGCTGGGCGCGGATCACGGATGTGCCGAGTTCGGTATCCTCGCCGTACCAGTCGAGTTCGGCATCTTCTCCCATCGCGAGTTTGAGCGGGTAGGCAACCCAGTGCCAGCGCTGGGAGACGCCGTGGTGTAGCGCCGGCGAGAAGGTGTAGGTCTCACCCTCCTCGACAGGCATGTCGTCGATGTAGCCAGTGTCGAGCTCGCGGCGCATCTCGACGTTCCAGGTTTCATTCTCCCAGATCCCGTCGGCCCGCCAGGAGGCACCTGATTCGGACGGCATCTGCAGTGGCCGACGCGGAACCATCGCACCGTCCCACTCGGCGACCTCTGGATCGAACTCGACCATGTTCTCGTTTTCACCCTCCGAAATCAGCGCGTACTGATCGTACTCCTGCTGGTCGGGCATCGTATCCAGCGGGTTGCCGTCCTCGTCGACGACCTCGTTGCGGTCGATTGCGCCACCGTCGACGATATCGGGATCGAACATGTACTCGGGCCCGTCCTCTGGGCCCCAGTCCTGTGAGAAGAACGTGCGATCACCGCTCTGGTTGCCCTCACGGTATGCGAGCACGTGGTGGTTGGTACCGTAGCCCATCGGGTTCGATCGGTGTGCACGCCAGAACGGGAAGTCGATATACCGACCATCTTCGAGCATCTGATCAAGTTCGTCGGCGGGTTTCGGGTCGTCCCAGTCGTGTTCCCACCACTCGCCGTTTCTGGACTGTGGGATGAACTTGCGCATGTCACCCTCATCGCGACCCTCTGTTCCGAAGTACGGGTGGTCGTCGACCTCTTCCTGTGATGCTTCGCCAGCAAGTGTCCGGACACCCTCCATGACTGTCATCCAGCCACCGTACTGCTCGAACGGTCTGTTGCCGTCGTCGGTCTGGAGTGTGCCATCGTGCCAGAACCACGATAGTCGGTCCTCGTAGTACCCCTCGTGGTGGTCGGGGAACCCGTAATCCTCGTCGAGTACCCATGGATCCCAGTCCGACAGTCGTCGCCACTCGCCTGCATCGCCGTCGTAGTAGATCATGTCGTGGAGCCAGCCGCCGGGATCGGGCTGTTCCCACTCGAAGTTGAACATGACCTCCTCGTCATTGTACGCCACCTGCACCTCGATTGGCTTGACGAGTTCTTTCGGCGCGACATCGGGGACCATCGTATCGATGTCAGGGTAGCTTGGCGGCCCAATCTGAACTGTGACACTCGCGGTGTCGTTGTCACTTTCGATCACGACATCGTGGGTTCCGCCTGGTGGATCTGAGGGTGCCGTGCCGCCGATTTCGGCAGTCTCGCCAGGTTCCAACTCGACTTCTTGTGAGTCGACTTCCTCGTCGTCGACGCTCAGTGTAACAGTCTGTGTCCCACCCTCCTGACCGGTGTTCTCGACGGTACCAGCCACTGCGAGCTCACCGCTGTACTGGACAGTGTCTTCGACGTCCAGACTGACTCCAAAGAAGGCCCCTGTCGGCTCGTCAGTGACAGTCAGTGTCCCAGATTCCTCGTCATCTTCTGTCCAGAAGCTGTGTGTGTACTCGCCGATCTCGTCCGGCGCTTCGAAGGTGTAAGAGAGCCCATCCCTACCACCACCGGACAGTTCGACCTGTTGTCGGTCGAGTGCGTCGCCGTCGAGGCGTGCTTCGACGGTTTTTGTCGCTGTCTCGTCACCAGTGTTTTCGATGGTCGCTGTCATCTCCACCTCTTCGCCGGGAGCGACTTCGGCTGCCGCCGGACTCAGTTCGCTAAGTTCGAAGAACGCTTCGTCGTCACTACCGAGTCCAAGACAGCCGGCGATCGCAACTGTACTGCCACCACCCATTGCTTTCAACAGGCGGCGACGATGTGTCTCCGAGGTACCCGGCGGGAAGACCGGTGTCCCCTCGGTCTCCTCGGGGATCTCACGCTGTTGGTCGCGGTCAGCATCTGGCATAACATCTGTACGGTACTACGAAAACGCTATAATTGTTTGTGTGGATAATGAAGTTAGTTATAAGTGACCGCCTCGGGGCAGGTTTGATTTATAAGCAATGAGTTAGGTTCGTGATTTTATCCACGGCTCCTGAAGCGATCCCAGCAGACGAGCAACGCCGGAAGCACGAGCAGGCTCGCGGTCGCCGCCAGTACGACTGCGAGGCCAGTGACGAGTCCGAACCGCTGCAAGGATGGCACAACGCTGAGCAACAACACAACAAATGCGAAAGCAGTTGTAAGCGCACTCGACAGTACCGCGCCGCCAGTCTCGACAACCGTTTTCTGCAGGGCAACAGCTCGCGATGACTCCGCTCGCTCACGGACGAATCGGTCGGTTATATGTATCGTGTAATCGGTTCCGAGGCCAATCGCGATCGCCGTAAGCAGTGCCGTCTCTGCGTTGTACGAGATCGAAAGCAGCGCCATCGTTCCCACGAGCCACCCAATAGAGAGCAACACAGGGGTGAGCGTGAGAAGGCCAAGCGACCAAAAGCCGTGCTCTCGTCTGAACAGCACGGTCAGCACTGCTGCAATCACACCGAGTGCAAGCAACAGTGTGCGAAGCACAGTGTCTAGGATTGCCTGTTCCTGAGCGTGAGCAAGGAGGGGGGCGCCAGTGGCAGTCACATCGAGCTCGGACGAGTCGGCAACTGTGTCTGCCACTGCGTGCATCTGTGCTGTGACGTTCTCGTCAGTCGCATCCTCGTCGACGGTGACCGTCAATCGAAGTGCGGTGTACGCTCCCTGATCATCCCGTGCGATTGTCTCGTTTGCAGTCTCGGGCGCAGCATCGAAGGCCGCGTCGTACACCCACTCGATCGATCCCTGTGAGACTGTTTCGTTCCCGGAGTCACGGAGCAAGCGGTCGATTTCTTCATCACCCTCTGTGGCAGCGTGAATCGCATCGAGTGGACCCTTGATAATCGGAGAGCCGTCTCGTGGCTCGACACTCACGCTCGATTCGTTTGCCAGCGACCGTGCAGACTGCAGCCGGTCGATCGTTTCGGGATGCGTGATATTCCCCTGAATCAGAATCTCTGCAGTGGGCTCTGTCGGACTTGGGAAGGTTTCGTCGACGAACACGGCGTTCTCCCTGATTCCAGTCTCTGTCGGCTGGAGCGGTCCTGGCAAGTTCGACATCCACTCGGGTGGCTCCTCAGGCAGGAAGTCGGTTCGCTCCGTCGAGGCATCAACTGTCGAGAGTCCGACAGCACCTCCTGCGGCGAACAACAGCGCGAGACAGACAACGATGACCGGGAACCGCTCAGCAATCCGCCCACAGTACCCAAGTGGAACCGAGACAACCCGAACCGACCCGATCGATTGCTGTCGTCTGCTGTCAGTTCCCAGTTCGACCCGGGCCGCTGGGATGAACGCACCAAAGATCACTAGTGTAGACAGCACGCCGAGTGCGATGACAATACCAAAATCACGCAGAATCGCGATCGGACTGATGACGCCCGAGGCGAAGCCGATCGCGGTCGTCGCCGTCGTCGCCACCAGTGCAACGATCACGCCTGCGAGTCCGCGGGTCATCGCTTCATCGGCGGCAGCCGTCGGTTGCTCGCGGGCTCGCATCACCACATGGAAGGAGTAATCGATTCCTAACCCGATCAGCAGACACGGAACAGCCACGAGAAGCTGTGTGAACTCGATCCCGAGCCAGCTGGTAAGGCCGGCCGTCCAGACCAGCACCAATCCGAGTCCGGCCGCAGTCAACAACACATCCAGCAGATTGCGGTACGCGGCAGCCAGAAAGATGAACACGACCGCAATCATCAGCGGACCGATCAGTCGGAAGCTCTCGCCTGTGGCGGTCCCACCCCGGTCGAACGCAAGCGCCTGACCGACGACAAACGTCTCCGCGGAAATCTGCTCGTCGGCAAGAGTTTCGATAGTTCGTTGCGCCTCGGCTAGCTCCGACTCGGTGGCATCTTCGTCGTGGACAATCACGATCAGCTGGGCGTCAGCGGTCTCGTTTCCGGGATCGTACCCACGCTCTAGCAGTGACGACACTGGCGGTTGCCCTTCGGGTGTCGCAGTTGGATCGTCAAGTAGTGAACGCAGGACTCGCTCGTTCTGACTCTCGGTGCGGTCTTCGAGCACACTGATTTGTGACTCGATTGGCGGTGCGCCGCCGAAGCCAATCCGTGGATCTGTGGCGATAGCAATCGCGTTGGCGACACCGATCGACGGCTGCTCTGTCGCAAGGGTCTCGTTGACGGTTTCTGTTGAGCGGATATCCCGCTGTAATGTCAGTGTCTCCAGCAGCAGTTCCTTGCTGACAGTATCGGGCTGGTTGTCGGTCGATTGAACAACGATCTGGCTGACAGGTTGCTGGGTCGTCGGAAACGCAGCATCGATCTCGTTTTGGGCGGTCTGTTCTGGAGAGTCCACCTCGAACTGACTAACAGAAAACTCCGGCGGGAAGAGAAACAGGCCAGCGCCGACGAGCAGGGACCCAACCAGAACGAGAGCGATGACAGTCCTCCGGCGGTTGACAACGAGGGCTGCGTACCGCTCGCGAGCACTGTCCATGCTTCCATTCTGCATCGCTGGAATATCCATCTACTGGCTGTTTGCAACGATCGGGAACTCGATTCCCGGTGGCACTTATATAAATACCTGTATAATGGGGATAAACCTGCTTACCGGGACCGTGAGAAAACCAAATGTGAGCGGGAATGCCAGACACTGATCAATCGGAGTTGACATTCGACGACGAGTGGGAGGCCGACGCAGAGCAACGGCTGGAGATGGTCGACTACGATACCGAGCTTGGAAAGCAGCTCGGACGAGACGCCCAGCGCATGGCGGCCGGGGAGCTCTCGCCGTCGGAGTTCCACGAGAAATATCACGAACAGGTTGTCGAGGAGTTCGGTGTCGACAATCGCGGCGATGTGAATCCACCCACGCCAGAGGACCAGAAGTTCGGCTACGACACCGAGACGCCCAACGGAGACGGCGGTGACGGAAACGGACAGGCACCCGGAGTACCCGGTGAAGATGACCCCTCACGGCGAGACGTAATGAAAACGGCTGGTGCAGCAGGCGCGGCAGCCGTCGGATTGAGTGCCTTCGAGGGTGCAGCACAGACCGTCGCCGATGGTGACGACGAGGAGGACGATCTTCAGTGGGGGATGGCGATCAATCAGAACAACTGTATCGCCTGTCTCAACTGTATCGAGGCTTGTAACGAGGAGAACAACAATACGCCAGACGCACTGTGGATGTTCGTCCACCGGTACGTCGAAGACGATTACACGGACAACGAGGAGTACCTGACCAGACCCTGTCAGCACTGTTCCGACGCTCCCTGTACTGCGGCCTGTCCTGTCGCATCGCGCCACACTCGTGACGAGGACGGGATCGTCCTGACGGACTACGAGACCTGTATTGGCTGTCGGTACTGTGAGATCGCCTGTCCGTACGGCGTCAACTACCTCCAGTGGGCAACACCGAGAGAACGAGAGGAGTTCAAATCATCTGGCATCTCGATTGAATCGGTCGAACCAGACGAAGAAGACGAACCCGAAAGCGGGATCGAACTCGACTCAGAACGCGAGGGTGGCATTCGGCTCGAATCCGACGAGGAGGGTGGAATCCGGCTCTCCTCGGACGAAGGGATCGAACTCGACTCAGACGATGAGGTCCGGTTCGACAACAAGACCAAAGATGGCATCGATGCCGGTGGCAACCCGCCAAAAGGCGTCATGGGCAAATGTACATTCTGTGTCCATCGTCAGGACTCGGAGCACGAAGCGCTAGTCGGAACCACTGCCTGTGAAGACGTCTGTCCGACTGATGCGATCCACTTCGGCAATATGGAGGACGAAGATAGTGCTCCACGGCAACACCTAGCGAACATCGACGAGACGGAGTCGACGTTTCGGCTGCTCGAAGACCACGGAACCGAGCCGAACATCGTCTACGTCGGAAACGAGCCCTCGCCGGATGCCGACCCGGTCGAAGGACCACGGACTGTCGAAGATATGAACAGAGATCTCCAGCGGGGTCGGACCGACCGGAGCCCGGTAACTTACTCCACGGAGGAAGACTCATGAGTACACAGGAAAGCTACACGTGGGACCATCTAAAAAGCGTCTCGAAAGGCTACATTGCGGTCGTCGTCGCACTGCTGGTTGCCACGCTCATCACGCTCGAAGCGATCATCCATCAGGTCCAGCACGGGCTGATCACGACTGATCTCGCACAACAGGGCACTCAGGCGGGCGCAACCTGGGGGCTGTACATCGGGACCTTCGAGTGGTTCGCCGGGATGGCAGTCGGTGCACTCGCAATCACCGGCTACATCCGGTTCAACGAACTCGACCAGTACGGCATGATCGCCCGCATTAGCAATATCTGGGCGTTCATCTGCGGGTTGAGCGCAGCCTGGCTGATCATCATCGATCTCGGGACACCCCATCGCGTACTCATCATCTTGACACACTGGCACGAGACAGTGTTCCACTCGCCGCTCGCGTGGGACGTGACCTTCGTCACCACGCTGATGGTGTTCACGTTGACGATGCTCGCCATCTCGCTCCGGCTTGATTTCCTGAAGATGCGTGGTGTCCTACCGCTACAGACACGGTTTCTGATGAAAGCGGTCAGTCTCGGCGCGAGCAAAGAGGAGATTCCAAAACTGGAGTCGATGCGAAAGTGGCTCGGTCTGGGACTGCTGGTGCTTGCCTTTACGGCAGGAATGATTCCCGGTCTGTTGATGGGTGTCGTCGGCGGCCAACCCGGCTACTTCGGCTCCGAGCGGGGAATCGTCTTCCTTGCCGCAGGGCTGCTCACTGGGGTTGCACTGATCAATCTCACTGCAGGGATTCTCAGGCTCAAATTCGGCTGGCGCGACCAGCTATCGAACGAGGTGTTCCGTGGCCTCGGTCGCGCGATGACTGTATTCGGGTTCGTCTACCTGATCGTGCTGTTCAACGAGATCGTTCCGATTGTCACGGATATGACTCCCTTCTACGAGGGACGGATCGGTGAGGCAATCATCGCGGGGAGTCTCGCACCGTTTTTCTGGCTTAGCGTGTTGCTCGTCGCGGTTCCGACCGGCCTGCTTGCCATCTTCAAATACCGGCTTGGT
>SL_4KL_010_BRINEDRAFT_10000096_pt1 | contig 36572 bp, 24 predicted proteins | sample SodLak_010_BRINE_2_FD_10664 | JGI IMG/M metagenome (IMG submission 10664) | reverse complement strand
GAGCCACATCGACCGCGAAGAACAGACCGTCTGGAATTGGTTTGAGTCGGTCGAAGCGGGAGAGAGCGGCTTGGATCTCGTCGAGACACCTTCGTTGACGATCGGTCCCAGAAACGCCAAGGATATCGATGCAGTCGGTGAAGCATTCGACCGCGATTCCATCACTGGAGAGAACGCGCACCGAATCGAGAACAGTATGCGTAAAGCACGAGGCGTCAACGCATCTCAGGGCCACGAGTTCGCCGCCCACCTGAAAGAGAAGATGAACTCCTTAGAGTCCAACGAGGTGAGAGACGCTGCCGAGCGTCACGAAGTACAGTCGGTCGATAAAAACGAGAGTGAGTGATCGGCCTCCCGGGTAGTACTGTACTCGTCGGATCCAGCCGACGACGAAGGCCAGAGGTAAACTGTCGGATAAATTGGTGAGAAGGTAGACTTATTAGAGGACTGTCCTGATTTTCGAGTAAGCGTGCATCGAAAGTTCGATACTATTCCTCCGAGCTCTGATCCAGAGTACACTCGGCCACCGGAACCGAGGTACAGCGAAGGCGGGGATGCCGACTTCAGACGACATCAGGCTACCAACCACGTGATTACACAACGATTGGTCGAACGAATCAGTGGGTCGGGGCCTGGTCAAGAGACGTTGTACGGCGTCAATCCAAAGGTTCGGTGTTTCGCAGCGACACTATCGAGCCAGTATCGATTCCAGAAAGAGCAAATGGAGCTCGATTCGGAGGACGGAGACGACGATGCTGCGAGTTCCATGATGAAGAACATCGCACCGTTCAGCACGGGCTTGCGACTACGTGTCGATCCAGAAGAGTTGGATGGACCGCTCAAGATCCAACCGAATTCACGACTCTACGTCAAGCGATTTCCGACGTACGAAGAGCAGTTACAGTACAGCGGTGTCGCGTCGGCTACACCAGAAGACGAAGAGTTCGAAGATGTCGAACCAGATCTCTACGCGGACGGTGGGGAGGTCGACGTCACTTCACCCCAACCCTTAGTGGACGTCTACCAGCGTGTCGACCCTTCGTTCGACGAAATCAAAATTTCGAAAGCTAAGTTACGGAACGCTGCGAGTTCCGGTGACGAGATAACTGAACCCCTTTCGAGTACGTTAGATCGAGTCCGTGAAGACGTGGTGACCGATTCAGAGACGGTCTCGCTTCCAAAAGACGGAGTTTCTTACGACGAGTGGAACGAGGTCCCAGCGAGCGCGATGGAAGACGAATCCTCTTTCGAACGTCACTTGGAGACCACGTTCTCCGACGAGAAGCGCCGCCCACTGTGGTCTGCCGAAATACGCATAGAGGTGGATCGACGTGCGGACGGCGAGTACGACGTCGCTGCGACGTTGATCAACACTCACGGAGAGGATTTTGAGTCCGCAGAGGAGGCGAACGAGGAGTGGCAGACGTATCTGTTCGACGCGACGATAGCCGTAGAGGCACCCGGTGGAGCTTTCCAACCGTTCGAGTCAGAAAAAATCAAAGGCCGCTACGAGTACGATGGCGACATCTGGGGGCTCGGACAGAACTGTTCTGCCGAGCCAGTGACGAGTGATCCGGTCACGGAGGTCGTCACCGATCCCGTGCCGATCCATAGACAGCCAAAGTACGTCTCTCGAGAGACGATCGACGCACCGTTCGACGCACTCGCCGACGGAAACTTCGAGCCCGTATTGAACCGAATCGAGGACGAGATGCGCCAGGCGTACGATCAGTACCAAGAGATTCGCGAGGAGGTGACGAAAGGCAAGACAGAAGATGCCAAACAGAGTTTCGACGAGATGCTGACTCAATTTGAGTCTGAACGAGAGCGCTTCCGGCGTGGGAAAGAACTCCTCCTCGACGAATCGAACGAGGACGCGCGGACCGCCTTCGCAGCTCTCAACCGGACTTTCGGTGAAATGGGGGAAGAGTACGAAGATTGGCGTCTCTTCCAGATCGTATACATCGTCATGTCGATCCCCGATATCGTCTCACAATCGTCCCCACAGCGGGATATTCGTGACTCACTGGACGTCTGTGACATCATCTTCTTCCCCACCGGTGGAGGAAAGACCGAGGCATATCTGGGGTTAGTGGTCTTCGCAGCGTTCCTCGACAGATTACGGGGCAAAGACTACGGGATGACCGCGTTGACCAAGTTCCCACTGCGGCTCCTGTCTCTTCAACAACTCCAACGGATCACGGAGGTTCTTTGCAGTGCAGAGCTGATTCGTCGAGATCACGAGAAGATGGGCGGTGAGCGGTTCAGCGTCGGCTACTTCGTTGGCAAGAACAACACGCCGAACTCGATTGAGGAAGATGGTGAGAACGTCGTTAGACTGGCCAAAGAGAGTGAGGAACACAAAGACAAGTGGTTGATCGTTCCAGAGTGCCCCTTCTGTGGTGAGGAGTCAGTGGAGATAACCGGAGACTTGGAACGACTTCGAATCGTCCACGAGTGTACTAACCCCGAGTGTGAGGAGGTAGAGCATCAAGGAGGAGACAGCGCAGAGTTACCAGTTTACGTCGTGGACAACGAGGTGTATCGATACGTCCCGACGTTCGTCGTCAGTACGATCGACAAGATCGCTATCTTCGGTCAGAACCGACGTTCCCGAGGCCTACTCGGACAAGTGAAACATCGCTGTCCAGATCACGGATACACGACCGAAGAGGGATGTCTCGTTGCTGGGAGGGGAACGCCAGAAGACGTGAGATGCGATCACAACACACCAGCCGGTATGGAGTCTGTAGAGCCGAGCGATCCTCCGTCAATTCTCATTCAGGACGAACTTCACCTGTTGCGTGAAGAGTTCGGAGCCTTCGATTCCCACTACGAGACGTTCATTCAGGAACTGATCCACCAGTACACTGACGGTCAGTGGGAGATGAAGGTCGTCGCTGCGACTGCGACTATCGAAGGTGCACGGAACCAAGTGCAGTCCCTGTATCGAAAAGAACCAAACGAGTTCCCGTCACGAGGCCCACGGCTCAAGCAGTCGTTCTACGCGTACGAAGACCCTCATCGACTGGGTCGACAGATGATCGGTGCTATCCCACGGAGTGTCGGCCCATCCCGAGCGATGAATATCGTGATGCGAGAGTACGCGAAGATAACGCAGTGGTACGAATCGAATCCAGACCAGTTGTACGACGACATCGTGTCTGTCGCCGATGACGTCGTCGCCGGTCCCCTTTCGTTCTCGAGTGACCAGAAAACACGCCGTAGAGAGATACTCGACGTACTCGACGCCTACAAGGTCCAGATCGCCTACACCATCTCGAAGAGTCAAAGCGATCTGCTCAATCGTTCGATCAAACAGATGATCAACGAGCAGTTGGCTGAGGACGGCGACGAATACGAGCGGTTGACTCCCGTCTCGATGACGGGCGAGACCGACATGGAGACCGTCCGAGATGCGCTCTCTCGGTTAGAGGCAGACGATCCAGACGAACCTATAGACGCCGTGGTCGCGACCAACATGATCTCACACGGGGTCGACGTCGACCGGTTCAATTTCATGTCGTTCCACGGAATGCCGCGGAATACCGCCGAGTACATCCAGGCGTACTCACGCGTGGGGAGGAAGTACACGGGATCGGTCTTCTTGCTATTCAACGCGATGCGTGCCAGGGACCGGTCCCACTACGGGCGGTTCGATCACTATCACCAGTATCAGGATCTCCTGGTGGAGGCGACCCCACTCGAACGCTGGGCAGAGTACGCTATCGAGTGTACACTTCCAGGTGTGGTAGTAGGACTGTTGTTACAGTACTACGACCTCCACCACGAGACCGAGTTCGACAAGCGAATCTACAACATAGATGGCCTCCGGGAGGCAGTGAAAACCGATGTGGTACAGAGAGAGGAACTCCTGGAGATGACCTTCCAAGCGTACGACGTTCAGGACGCCACAGAAAATGGCGAGGGTGAGATCGGTGCTCGGATCTACCGTGAACGGATCGAACAACAGTTCGACGAAATATGGAACTGCCTGATGAACGCAGACCCGATCATCAACGATCCGAGAGAGGCAGGCCTGAAGAAGTTCATCGGAAACATCCTCGACAACGAAAGTGAGGATATCCGGAAACCGATGCGGAGTCTCCGGGACATCGACGAACAGATTCCGGTGTCGCTGGATCTGGCGACCAAAGATATGATCGATACCATGATCGACCGAGGTGATTTCGATGAGTGACGAAGGCGACGAGCCAAAGATGGAGCGAGGAATCGCGCAGGTGATGAGCAATATGGCGCCAGGTGCGGTGTTCACGTACTCCCACCAGGGAGTGACGATGAAGGTCGACAAGTGGTACAACGAGCCACTCGAAAATATCAACACCAGTCGAGTAGCCGATCACCTCGCCGGCAGAGTCGACGGGTTCAGAAACACCGACGCTCCGCCGTGGAGTGACATTCGAGATCGAGAGATCGACTTCTTCAGGGTGACGAGTGTCGGAAGCGAATTGTTCCCTCGTACCGTCGTCTGCAAGGAGTGTAACGCCGTATCCTTCCGTAATGAAGTATCCAGCCTCAGACAGTTAGACGGGACGTGTCCCGATCCGGGATGTGACGGCCGGCTCCGACAGTTGGGATTCGTCTTGGTGTGTGACTGTGGTGGCCTCAGTAATCTTCAACCTTCTCAATGTGACCAACACGGCTGGGACCATCTATATCTCTCACAGGGCTCAAGACAAAACATCAGGACGTGGTCGTTCAGGTGTCGACGCTGTAACTACGAAGACGAGTTCTCCGGCTGGTGTACCGACTGTAATAGTCGAGTGGGAGGTGCGACACCGGTCGACTCTGGGTCTGTCCACTACTCCCAGCGTGACGTGATCGTAGACATTCCACCCGTCGGTGTAGACGAAACGAAAATACCGTACGGAGAAGAGTGGTGTCGTGTTTTGATGGCCGACCATTTGGGCCAACCCGACCTCACTTCGGACGGAATCACCTTAGAAGAGGTAGCGACGACACCAGGTGCAGACGACGAAGAAATCCAGGAACTGATCGACCAGGTCGGCGTCGAGAACCGAGATGCGATCATGAATTTTGTCCGTAGCACGACCGCCGGTGATGGATACGGTCGGAACTACGTGGTGCGAATGAACCGAGGAGACGTCTCGGTCCCAGACGATCGAAGTTGGTACACACTGGTTTCTCAGCAACTGTTCACGTTCGCCCGGTGTACCAATCCCGACTATTACAGCGGAGATTCGAGTGTCGAAGTGGACGCAGAGCGAAACCCGTCGCCCCGTCCGTTGTCTGATTTCGTGGAAAACGACGACTTCTTAGAGAAACACTATCAGGCGAAGTTCTATCCACGAGAATTGGAGACGATCAGAGTCGAAGACGCGTGGTTCGTAGACAACTTCCCGCTGTTGAACCTCTTGTTTGGGTACACTCGTGACTCACCGAAAGCGAGTCAGGCAGACCTGAGAACGTTCGACCATCCGTACGACGACGAAGCCATCGCCGTCTACGGCGACCGGTCACCATCCGAAGCGATCATCTTAGAACTCGACAGAGCAGCCATCGTCAAATGGTTGTTAGACAACAGTCCACTGGTGGCGAGCAAGGCACCGGATCTTGAAGACGAAGAGGAACTCAAACGGTGGTTCCTAGAGAATATCGATCCGAGAGAGACACAGAACCCGTTCACCCCTATCGACGACGAGTTGACCGAACTCGTCTACACACTCATCCACTCGATGAGCCACACTTTGATGAGCACTGCCAGCAAACAGTGTGGACTCGATAGTGACAGTATCTCCGAGTTGATATTCCCGAACGTCCCAGCCATCGTCCTCTACGCAGAGAGCATGGAACACTTCGCCTTAGGCGGGATGTTCACGTTGTTCAAGACGCAGATCAGAAACTGGGTTCGAGACTCCAAGGAGTTCGCGGGAGAGTGTATCTACGATCCTGCGTGCGCAAACAGTGAGAGTGGCGCTGCTTGTCACGCGTGTATGCACGTGAGTGAGTTCACCTGCGAGAACTTCAATGCGAACCTCAATAGAAATATGCTCGTCGGAACAGGCGATCGGTACGATGGGTTCTGGGATATGGACGAGTAGAGAGGACCTATTTATGAGATCGCGATACACAGGTCGAGAAAATCTAAGCGAGGGCATATCGATACCGGAGATCGAGACCGTATCAATGTCGTCGACAGTTCCCGACGAGGAAGGTTCAATATGACTGGGTGGATCGTAGAGTGTACCGAATCGGATCTCGAAGAGTTCGTCGCGGATGGGTTAGTAGTCCACGATGCCGAATTCGAGATTTCGAGCGGCGATAGCGTTTATCTCCGAGACGTCGACAGCGAAACCCTAGTTGGAGAGTTTTCGGCGGTCTCCGATAGTTTCGAAGATGGGCAGGGACGGCATCAGACGTATATCGATATCGATGGAGACGGACCTCTATCTGTCGAAACGGCTGAGTTTCCGTTCGAACTGTCGGAAGGAGCGCTCCGATCACGACGGAATACTGACGTCGGTATGACCTTCGACTACGAGGGCGAAAGAATAAAATTTGGTAAGGAAACCGACGAAGAGCAATCTCAGGACACGTCGGAGGGAGTCGATAGTCCACCCCAAGGAGTTCCTCTCTCGGAAGTGCTCACGAGTGAGTATGACGTCGAGGATCGGGATTTTTCTGGGCAAGATGTCGCGAGAAATCAAGTAGTCGGAGATCTCACGTTACGGGGCTGTGATTTCAGCGAAGCAGACCTCCAGGGCATCACGTTCAAGGGGACCGATCTCCGTGATACAGACTTTCGTGAGGCGAATCTCAAAGATGCGACCTTCGACAGTGACGTGAAAATCCAAGGTGCCGATTTCACGAAGGCTCAGATGAACCAAGTGACCGTGGAGGCAGACGTCACCGCATCTGATTTTACTCTCGCGGTCTTGAACGATGGCGATCTTAGGAACGCCGCACTGGAAGGTGCAGATTTTTCCGATGCCTATCTACGGCGTGTAGATTTCCGCGGGACGCTCCCAAAGCGAGCAAATTTCCAGCGAGCTATATTACGAGGGATTCAAACTTCCGGTGCAGAATTCGAACGTACCTCATTCGTAGACGCAGACCTTTCGCGAGTTGACTTCAAAGATGCCAAACTTGAAGATTGTGACTTCTCCGACGCCCAACTGACGAACACGAACTTTTCGGGAGCAGGTATGTTCGTCAACGACTTCATAGACGCTCATATGCAGGGTGCAGACTTCTCGGGGACGAACGTCGACGGACACGACTTTCGAGGAGCCGATCTACGGGGCTCTAAATTCCCGGGGAGTGCTGCAGAGGGGTCTTCTTTTCAAGATGCTGTCCTTACCGATGGAAATTTTTCGAAAGCTCACCTAGTGGGGGCAAGATTCGTCGGGGCGAAAGCAGACCAGTCCACATTCGACGAAGCAGAACTGACTGGTGCGACGTTTGCCGATGCAGATCTCTTTGGTTCGTCGTTCACGGATGCCGCTCTCTATGGAGTTCACTTAGCCTCGGCAAGGGTGGATAGTACCGACCCCTTCGACGAGAGGTGTATCTACGAACGGAACTACGAGGAAATCTTCGGAGACGACGAACGTCAAAGTGACACTCGGACATCCGATGCCATCTCAACCCACGACAAGGCGGCCTCTGTATACCGCACCTTGGAAGCAGTGATGGACAGAAACTCTCAGACTTCTGCTGCACTTGAGTACGCCTTTCGTCGTAAAGAAGCAGTGAGAAGAGTTCATAAAGAGAAGGGAGAAACGAAGTCTTTCGCTATCAGTTCCGTCTCGCGTTATCTAGTAAGCCACGGGACCAATTTCGGGCTCCTTTTTCTCTGGACCGGGTTAATCGTCGTCGGTGCTGGGGCCTTCTACGTAGCTGGGGACTATCTCTATCACGGAGATCAGTTGCTGCAGTTGGGCGCCGATGGATACTCCAACGGAGCTGTTATCGCACTGGCGCTTTTGTTCAGTGCGTACTCGTTCACCGGTCTCGGATTCGGTGAGTTTCAGCCAGTGGGTATCGGTAAACTACTCTCTGTTACGGAGACGGGTTTCGGGATCCTCTTTTTTGCGTTGTTCGTCTACGTCTTCACGACGAGGGCGTCGCGCTGATACTGTGGTCCCGTACACGAGTATTCCTCAAGGATTCGTCCGACACGATCTCGAAGTCGGCAATTCAACGGGTAGAGGAGTAGTTAGTCCGAGTGATTCTGATCCAATAGTATATATTTCGAATACGAGTTCAAACTCGAATCGACTACTGTGATACCGAACGAGATCGGTTCTTGTTCGTTCGATACCAATCCTCTCGATAGTTGATCGAAGTCGTGTATTCTCTCACGAGAAATCGTCTAGTTCGTAGTTGGACTCTCGAGCACGTCGCTGGTCCATCTCTTTGTCGTAGTCCGAATAGTCGCGGACGCCTTTGGAGCCTCCAGTCGCCTCAAGATAATTTCTCGTGATAAAGTCGACGTACGCAAGTGGGAGTGCGTTCTTTGCGACGTGTTCTTTTGGGTAGTCTCCACGAATACCTTTTACCGTCTTCCACCACAGGTGTGAGCGCTCGCTGTAGAAGAACGGAGACGTCTGATTAGCCTCCGATCCGAAGGTCGATTGCCGCGGTGGCTGCCGGAGATCAAACGAGGTCTCGAAAGCTCGTTCGTACGTGATTGGGAGGTTGAACATCTTTCCGGTCAGATGCGTCGCCGATTCGAGTGGGGCTCTCGGTTTGTTCTCGATGACGTAGTGGTCTGCCATCTCCATCGCAAGTTCGCGAGCCCGTGGGATCTGGTCGACGTGGTCTTCCGGCTCAACACCGGGCATATCAGAATACCGCGTACACATGGGGTGGCCGAACCACAAGTCGAACTCTCCCGCTGGCGTCTCCTCCATCAGATTGATCTCGTGGGTCGTCTTACACCAAGGATTGGTTCGTGGATTGATGGTAAACCGATGGACGTCACCAATAGTAGAGAGCGCCTCTGCTTCGACGCCGTAATCGGCAAAACAGTAGGCTATCTGCAATCTATCTTCGCCCCGGTCTTGATCGTCGTTCATACGTGGTCCTGGACGGCAATAGGCCCTCTTATCAGAGGAACCTCTTTGATGTTCCCGTATCGGATGCTAGTGTTTAGTCTCTGTCTTCACGTCCGCGACAATTCTGCCGACGAGATCACGTGCATCGTCTTCGGTTAGTCCCTCTAGTTGCACGTTGGTCAGTGCGTGATTGAACCGTCGTGTCGCATCGTCGATCACCCACGACGGTTCGTCGGCGAGTTCTGAGCAGATAGCGACCACCGCCGGCCGGTACCGGGCGAACCAGCGATCGAACACTTTATTGACCATCGTTTGATTCGCGAACACTTGCTCGGTCAGCGAGTAATCGTCACCGTCTACGGTCAGTTCGGCGATCCACCACAGTCTGTGTATCGCGTTGGAATAGAGGTCGGAGCCAGCTCCAAGGAACTTCTCACGCATGGCGGCTTCCGAACGGTACTTCCACCGCTTTCGAACGAACTCCGGGTACCGTACGACTGCGATCCAATGCCACAATCCGGGATCACTAGCGGTCCGTCTCGTGATGTCCAAACACCGGTGAACATCTGCTGCCAGGGCCCCATCCATCGCGGTGTCGTACTCCGAATGAGAGGCCACGACGGCCTCTACTTTCGGATCCAGTGTGTCTAAGTCTGCAGTCGGCTCTCCCGGCATCACTTCTACGTACTCGTCTATGGCTTCGTCTGTAATCGTCGCCTCACCTTTGAGGAACTGCTCGCCGACGAGTCGACGCCCGTCTTCGGTCAGTCGATAGAGTGTTTCGTATTCGGTCATGCTAGATCTGGAGTCCCTCTTCCATAAGATTGATGAGCTGTTCCCGAGGCTTCAGGAACTCCTGTATCTCTCGGTCGACTTTCTCCATGAAGTGCGGTAAGGCTTCTTTATCGTCGATATCTGCTCGAAGTTGGAGTGCAGCTTCCGTCGGATCATCCACAGCGTACAGATTCGGGGCGAAGGTATCGATGACCATCCGCTGCCACTCGTGTGGGACCTCTCCGTGTTCGTCGACGGCTGTACCAGCCCGAATGACTAATTGTGTCCAGACACCGTGGCCGATCTGATCCAAGATCACGTCACGCATCCTCGGCTCGGCACCTACCGATCCCTTGCTCTGTAGGATGTTGGTAATCCGTGGGTGGTCGGCGTTGATCCAAAGCTTGGGCCGTTTTTGATTCCTGAAGTCGAGATAGTAGAGTTTCTCACCCGCTGGCAGGTGGGAAACGTCAGAGAAGCTTACTTTTTCTCCGTCGATGTGCGCCGGCTCCTCGCTTTCTTCGCCGTCGATGATCACTCTGTAGCTGTGACCACCAGCGACGCGAACGTTCTTGGTTACGGCGTACTCTCCCTCGGAGTCACCATCTTCGGTTCGGACGAGGAATGGGTGTAGTTCGACGGCTCCACGTAGTTCGGAACGTTCTAAGCTGATCGTTATCTCGTACGTTCCAGGCCCGTCGAACGGTTCGTCCACCTCAGCTCGGGTTCTCGAGATAGTCTCGTGGCACCGTCGTGCGGCGTACAGCTTCGCCGGTGGGTCGTTACGCTCTTCGGGAGGGAATGTCTCTGCGATCGTCTCCTCGGTGACCAAGAGCTGCCCGTAGAGTTTGATCTCCGTCCACTCTGCGAGTTCGGTTTCGGTACCGTACTTTTCTTCGAGTGCCGGAACGAGATCTATCTCAGACTGTCCGGGTTTCAACTCGATATCTCTCGGTTTACTGCCGTCGATGGTGTAGTGATCCAGGTCGAAATCGACCCCAGTCTGTCGGTATCTAAACGGAAGTGTCGTCGACCGATGTCGCTGTGATCGTTGTGTCACGCCTCGTCACCCTCTGTTGTGCGTAGTTCGGCCCGTATCTCGAGTTGTGTTTCACCGACGACGCCCCTCGATACGTCGTAGTCTTCGATCACATGTGATTCCCCCTCGAATTGGAGTTCGTTGAGATCGCTTTCGACGTTGATCTGACCCTCACCGTCGGTTATCGTATTCGTCACGTCGTCTTCGTCGACACGTAGCGAATCAATCGGGATCGCATCGTGGCTCGATCCATCTTCACCGATCCCGGTAAGCGCGACTTCGGCACTCCAGCCGTCGTACTCGTCTACGACTGGCGAAATCCGACCCTCGAACTGCCAACGGGCACCGTCGAACCGAGAGTAACTCTCGAAATCGAACACCCGGACCTGCGGTCTGTCTACACGAGGTTGGCCACGTCCATGGATCGGGAATCGTTTCAACACCTGTTCCGAGAGCATACTCTCGTCGGGGTCACTATCGGCGACTAAGTGTCGAAGGCCATCGCGGACCGTCCCGAACATATCGTCGATCGCCATCCGGAATCCGCGTTGGTACTCCTCACGAAGATTCTCAGTCGACTCCCACTCGTCGTGATCCGGAGGTTCGGCAAACCGGAGGAACCGGTCAATCTCTCTGTCGCTATCGGTCGCCTCGTCGTCGGTACGGGCTTCCCCACACGCGAGAACACCGTGGAAATTCCGATCGCCGAACGCAACACGGCTCTGGTCTAAGTACTTCACGACCATTCCGGAGCCGCGAAACAGAGCGACTCTGTTGAGATACGTGTCGTTGTCGGCGGGCGATGCGAGCCGAGACGCCAGACGGACCGTCCCGTCGGGGGTCTCAGTCCCGTCTGCCCGCGGGGGAATAGACATTGGGATATCCAATCCAGCGACGTCACCAGGGGTCGTAAGGGATCGGGTTTCGTCGTCGAAGCGCCGTTCGAAACACTCCACGAACGGGCTGATCGCTGGCACGCGATCTACGTCGGCCTCTTTCGTCTCGTCTGGTGTCTTGACGCTAACCGAGAGGTCTCCACGGTAGATCGCCGGCCAAAAGTACTTCACAGCGGCTTCGACGAACTCGTCGGCTACTGCTTCGAGATCCGGGCGTGATTCCCTGGTCGGATCACGAAAGTCGACGACCATCGCACTCGTGCCACTGACGGCAGGCCTCGTTATACGCAGGTCCGTGGCGATCTGCTCTGCACGGTCACCGGTAAGCGCCTCCGGTCGCGTACCGTCTTTCGTTTGGGTAGGTTGGCACAACCAACCTGCCCCTTGATACGTCGTATCGTCGCCCGTAAGTTCGTGTGTCGGGAGTTTCGTACGCCCGATAAGGCGTTGTCTCCGGGTTTCGTCGTCAATGGGCGTCGGATAGGAGTTGAAAATCACCGTCGATGCACCAGAAAAGGTCCACAACACCGACTTCCCTAATCCGTAGGAGCCGCCAGCGGTATCGTCTTGTTTGCTGCTGTAGAGTTCGTCTCTGACTAACGCAGCGTAGTTCGAATCGTCGTCCCAATCACCGGTTAGTCCGGTCGTGTTTCGATCTTCGACGATCAGCAACCGTATCTCTTCGTCAGGATTTTCTACTTGATTGAGAAGTTGTTCGTACCCACGCCCTTGATCGGAGTCGGCAACCTTTTGAAGTCTATCACGAAGTCCGTTTTCCCACTGAAGGGCCTCCAAAAACTCACTGCGTTCCTCTCCCGTGAGTGTGATGAAACGGAAGTTGACCTCTACTGGAATCTCGTCGTCTGTCTTCTGATCATTCGCGTTCTGGAGGACTTCTCGGACGAACGTTTCAGTGTCGTGGTCTACGGCGTGTTTCGTCGGATCGTCACCGTATCTCGGAGACCCGGGGCCGCCGCTAAAAAAGAACCACTCTGTATCTGCCGTTATGTTTTGACCGATAGTCATATTTTCAAAAACCAACGCATTCTGGAATAGGTGGGGTACTCGACATACATCACTGTTCCGGGTCCCTTCTATCAGTTGGCTCCTGCTGAGTCCCGAATTCTTCGCTTTTGGTCAGCATCCGATCAAACACCACTTCTGTACGAGTAGGGGGAGGGTACATTTTCTTTTCCCACCGTCGCTGGTAAGATTTTTAATACTGCTGATGATTGGGTGTAGCATGAAGATTTCCGCTGTAGATCTATTCTGTGGGGCAGGCGGGTTGAGCTACGGTCTGGAACAAGCCGGCATCTCTGTAGAAAACGGTATTGACAACAATCCAGATTGTAGGTACCCCTACGAACAAAATGTCGATTCTACGTACGTCAAGGCGAGGGTTCAGCCCTTGTCTTCGGAACCCGAGCGGATCGCACGGATGTATCCGTGGGATGCAGATCTGAAGGTCTTGGGAGCCTGTGCGCCGTGCCAACCGTACTCTACGATGGGCCACGAAAAGGACAAGTCTCACGCCGATCACGACAAGTGGGGTTTGCTTCGTGATGTCATACAGATTATCGATTACGTAGAGCCGGATGTCGTCGTTACAGAGAACGTCCTCCAAATACAACACGATAGCGTCTACGACGATTTCATTACCTATCTAGACGACAACGGCTACCACATCAATAGTGAGGAGAATCGAAACGTGTACTGCCCAGAACATGGGATTCCACAAAACAGGAAACGGTGGGTCGTGATGGCGTCCAAACGGGGCCCAATCAGTCTCCCTTCACCACTGTACACCGAGGAAGCAGAGTATCCGACCGTCAGAGATACGATCGGCCATCTTCCAGCTATCGAAGCTGGCGAGGTGGATGAAGACGACGAACTACATCGATCTCAGAATCTCTCAGATCTGAATATGGAACGGATCCAGCATATGGAACCTGGTGGCGATTGGAGTCTCTGGGAGGATTCGGGGTTGGACCATCTTCTCGCAGACTGCCACAAGCGATCCAGTGGCAGTTCTTACAAGGCACCGTATAGTCGACTGGAAGCCGACGATATTGCACCGACGATCACGACACAATTCTACAACTACGGGAGTGGGCGGTTCGGCCACTACGATACCGATCAAGACCGCGCACTCTCTCTTCGAGAAGGCGCTCTTCTACAGACCTTCCCTGACGACTACGAATTCTTCGAGACGTGGGACGATGTCGGTGTGAGTAACTTGGGTAAACTGATCGGGAATGCAGTCCCACCTAAACTGGGAGAGCGAATCGGCGAGGGGATCATCCAACACGTCGCTGGAGCAGCGTCGGCTAATGCCGTCGGTGTCGCAGACGACTAACCTGGGCGATCACGAACTTCCAGTGTCTATTAGGCCAGTTCTCAACCACACCGACAAATTGCGATTTGAAAATCACCAGAAGTAAGCACTTTACCGGCAGATGTAGTTCAGTAATATACTCAAATGTATGTCTCTGCCGTAGATCTATTTTGTGGGGCCGGGGGTCTCACCAACGGTTTAGAACAGGCCGGTATCTCTGTAGAGGTGGGTATCGACGTTGATAGCGATTGTAGATTTCCATACGAAGAAAACAACGAAGCAACATTTCTGGCGCACGATATCGGGCGTATCGCCAGAGAGGAACCAGAGGCGATAGCAGAGTACTTCGATGACGAGGCCGACGCGACGTTACTGGCTGGCTGTGCACCTTGTCAACCCTTCTCGCCGTTGACTCACGGAGCTGATAGTGCCGATCACGACAAGTACGGTATGCTTCGGGCCTTTCTGGAGATCGTTCGATACACCGAACCAGAGTTCGTCGTGATGGAGAACGTCTACGAGATACGAAACGCCGACGTGTACGACGAGTTCGTAGATGGTCTCGGAGAGTTGGGATACAATCTCAATCCAGATACGGACAAGCGAGTGTACTGTCCCGACTATGGTATCCCACAAACCAGACGACGATGGGTCCTCGTCGGTTCTCGGGATGGCCGGATAGATCTCGGAGCGCCGAGTTACCCAGACCCCGACGAGTACCCGACAGTAGAGGAGTGTATCAATCACCTTCCTGCCATTGAAGCAGGCGAGACACACAGCGAGGATCCACTGCACACTTCTCGTAGACTAACAGACGAAAATCTCCGCCGAATTAGACAGTCAAAGCCCGGTGGCGACTGGACTGATTGGGACGACAACCTCCTACTGGAGTGCCACAAAAAATCAAGCGGACAGAGTTACAAGTCGGTATACGGACGGATGGTGGAAGACAAGCCTGCACCGACGATTACGACACAGTTCTACAATTTGGGGAGTGGTCGATTCGGACACTACGACACCGATCAGGATAGAGCCATCTCACTCCGTGAAGGGGCGATGATACAAACGTTCCCCGAGGATTATCGGTTCGTAAAGGAATCTGACGAAGTCGAGTTGAGCAAGATTGGGCGGCTGATCGGGAATGCTGTCCCCCCGAAGTTGGGAGAAGTGATCGGCACACGTGTGATTGAGTTTCTTGAGTGGACAGACCGACAAGCTAGCCTGTCTGATTTCAGTCTGGAGGCACCAACTCAGTGATCAGTCAATCCAAGCACGATACTGGTGAGCCGCAACCATTGGTATCAAACTCACACCCACATGCACACGTGTGTATGGATTAAGCTATTCGTGTAAATATTTTATATAGTTGCCCGGAGGGGACAATCAGGCCGCTCTATAGGTCGACTGAGCAGACAACTACGCTCTAGATATACGTCGTTCGATGAGTTCGAGACGGCGGCGTGCACGGGACAAGTGGTGTTCGAATCCATCTTCAGAGCCGTAAACGCGCCAGCCTTGATCATTTTGTGCCTGTCCCTCAATAGCAGTCTCAAGCAGCCGTAGTCGGTCCCATCCGCTCCAGAGATCGGGATCGTAAAGGGCCGAAGCCCTATAGAAAGCATCCATATCGACGACACTCAGTTTCGAGTAGAAGGCGATGATCCAGAGATAACCGCTGACGGCAGCCTCGAACGGGTCGTCAGCAGACGACTCTCCGTAGTAGCGTTCCCAGTCGCCGTTGAGGTGCAGTGAGCGGAATTTCTCCTCGTTGGATGCACCATCGATACAGCGCAAGATCTTCCGTCGACTCTTGGGCCGGGTTTCGATCTCTGGAAGATCCGCGATGATGATGTCACGCTCTAATTCCGGCGGTGGGTCGGAAGTATCACCAGATGCCTCTTCCTCGGTCCCGATCTCGTCGGCAGACGGGCTTGCAACATCGAACTCAGTTTTGAGTGTTTCACAGCTTTCACACTCGAACTGATTCGGATACGGGGCAGTAATCGTCGTGCTACAGGATCGGCACTCCCGCTCTTCGTAGACACCGGCGTCGACAGACGATCGCCGTGGATCACTGGGCTGATCGGGACCCGACCGAAATGGATCGTGATTTGGCATGAGGTGTGTGGACATTCCTTTCCCCGCGCTAAAACGCGAGGCGTTCTCCTTGAATCTCCGAGAGATTCGCTATCTCTTCTTTCTACCGGGCACAATTAGGTATTTCCCACTTACGAGTATTGACGAGACGGCTTCGTCGCTATCGATGGATCGACCGTGTCAGCGTGAACACCAGTAGTGCAATGAACAACGCACCTAAGAACCCCTCCACCATGGCTGCGATCTGTAATATTTCGGACGAGAGTTGTGGTGTTTCGGTGAATATGAGCGTCACGAACGATCCAGTGCTAATCGCAAGTGCGTCAAGAGGTGACTGAACCTCCGGCGGACTTACGATACTATAGTAGATGGCAAACCCGAATATTACGAGAATTGCAGACGTGATGACTCGCTTCACCCGCTCACCGTAACCCGCCGATATTCGCAATATCCCGTTTTCTGCCCATCGGCCAAAGTTGATCAATCGGGACGATCCGGAGAAGAAATTCAGTGCGTGCAGCACTTGGCGGTAGTGCATCTCACGGCGGAAGAACTCCGAGGCGACCTTTGTTGCACCGACCTGAGTGGCGCCGTTCTTGGCTTTCAGATAGGTGGTCTGAATCTCTTCAACATCTCCTTTGGTAACTGGTCCAGTAACCGACTCATCGTCTACGATTTGGGGATCCGACTGCTGATGAGTAGCCGAATCTTCGGTAGACTCCTCGGTGTCCCGTTCTTTTGTATTCTCGTTCTTCGAAATTCGACGTCCAGCCGCCAGCGTCTTGATAGTCACTATAATTGGGGCAAAAACGTACAATACGACTTGCCAACCGAGCCACTTGTCCGTAAACTTCGGATCTGCTATCGGAATCTCTCGTTTGAAGTTATCGTCGTGGAGACTCCACTCGTGGGCTTCGAGGTCGGCCCGGTAGCTACTGAAGTCGAACCCATCGAACGTCGTTTGGTGGATTCGAGCATCACCGAATGTAGCCGTATCCGTGTCGACTCGGACGTCCCCCACAGATGTATGAGTAAAATCGTACGTGAATTGCCCGGAAGTGCTACTTGCGAGATACCCACTCGTAATCTCTGCGTGCGCCAGATCGACTGCCACTACTCCGGCTCCACTGGCCGTCAGCGAAATGATCTCCAGACGGGCATCGAAAGTGGTATTGCGTAGTGAGAGTCCGTTACCGAACTGACAGTCAGCAATCGTCACCCGGTCTTCGAAGTATGCTCCCTCTCCAACAGCCCGTGTGGCGACACGAACCTCTTCTAATTCTACTGTGCCGTTAAAAACGGCAGCTTCGACATCGACCGTCTTCTTACAGAGGATATCTTCGAATACGACATCCCCTTTGAATCGGGTCCGTGACGCCCGCAGTTCGGTCAGCCAGACGCGGTCGCGGAGGTGGAGTTGGTCGTGGAAAGTAGCTCGTTCGATATCCAGTACGTTGTACCGGCCTGCGTGTATACGTACCCGGCCGTTGAATTCCGCCTCTGTGAACGTTGCCTTCGAATCGATCTTTACCTTCTTGAGGTAGACTGTATCCTCAAACGACGTATTTTTCGACAGCAACTGGTCTTCGATGGCCGTCTCTTTTATTCGCACGTCACCTCGCAAATTTGCTCCTGTACAGTCGAGACGTTTGATGTTCGAATCTGTGATCGTAAACTCGTCTGCGACGTGTCCTTGGGTTACCGAGATTTTCGCAGTGTCGACGTCGACGAAGCGACAGCTGTGGATTTCGGCCGTCTGAAATTCGAGGTCACCTTTGGCGCTGAGGCGTCGAGCTTCCAGCGGGCGGGCAAGGGCTGCGTTTTGGAACGTTGCTCCAGATTCGAACGTCGTACCGTTGAAGGTCGTATTGCCGCTTACAGAGAGTTGAGAGAAATCGATCAACTGACCCGGTGTTCCGATCGGAGCCAACAATGCACCATCACAGGAGAAATTACCCTTTATTTCGAGATCGTGTGCGTAAACATCACTGTTGACGATTGTATCTTCGAGATCAGCGTTGCCCTCAACGGTCACGTTCTCCAGATGAAGGTCACCATCGACCTCCAAACCCGAGAGGTTCAGATCGCCATCGATCTGGGCACTATCGAGGATGAGATCACCGTAGATTTCTGCGTTCTCGAAGGAGATCCCCCGTCTACACTCAGTACTCGTTAAATCGACGTCGCCTTTGATGAGGGCTTCGTCTGCATTGAATTCTGATCTGAAGAGTGTGTTCTGACCGTAGAGTGCATCTTTCTCGGCCGGTGGATCGATCGTAGCGTTCTGAATAGTAATTGGTCGAAGCACTTCAGAACTCTTGAGTGAGAGAACGTCGATATGTGTATGTCGAAAATCGATAGGAAACGGACAGTCCTTAGCGAGTTCGACGAAATCGAGGGAAAGCCGCCCGAGTTCTGCGCCGATATATTTAGGATGAGAGGTGTCAGTCTCGTGTGGCTCGGCGTCGTGAAGCTCTTTGAGCAACCGGTCACGAATGTCCTCTATCGGTTCGACAGTACGCCGATGAAAGATACAGTAGTCACCACCATCACGCACCTCACGCGGGCAGGTCCAAGAGGTGGTTTCTAACTCGTTCTCGTGATGGCATCGCACCACGGTAGACATTCTATATATCGTAGAAAATTCGCCATATAATAAACCCACCCGTATTCGTCTAATTAATTCGATCCACAGTTGCGTGTAAATCTTCGTGATGAGGCGCCGTGCGCTAGTTTCAAGGATCTGTTCTGGAATAGATTAGGACTGTCCTTTGACTCTCTCAAAACCTTTTTATCTGGTACTGTCGATGGATCACCAAGTCATTAGGTCTGGGGGAGTCCTCTCGGACTCTCCAAGTTACTAACTACCCCATCTTCGTCATGCCCAATCAAGAACACTACGAGCAAGTCGGGAACGAACTTTTAGATGCGACACTCAACCGCGCCCGAGGGCGAGACAAATCCTATTGTGCATTCGACCGCCCACAAGACACCTACTTTGTCTCCAGTCTAGCATCAGAAGAACTAGGGGAGTCCGGTGAATTTAGCGAATCCAAACCCAACCACATCGGTCTCAAGGTGCGACCGCAAGACGACTGTCGATACCTCAATCTCGAAATCTCCTTCGACATCTACCTCCCTTCTTTTCCTACCCGAGAGGAGTACCTAACACTCCAGCCCCCCACTCACGCCGACGCCACGAGACAATTCCAACCCGAGACGTCGTTTTACCGACGACGAACCGTCTCGATATCGACCGAACTCGACACGACGCCCAGTGCTCTGCCGAGAGAAGCCACCCGCATCACCGAAGAACTCCAATCGGCCATCGAAACTACGATCTCTGAATATCAGGGGGAGCATCTCATTCGGACGAACAACGGAGGTGCGAACGGGAGGTTCGACCTCAGCGACGAATCCGATTTCGAGAGTCTTCGCGAAGAAATCGCAGGACGAGACTCCACTCCACCAACGTGGGACGTCGAATTCGACATCAAACAGCGTCAGGACGAAGTCAGACTTAGACTAGCCAACCGAACCGACGAAGATGATTCCGGCGCGACAGACCGGTACCTGTTCAACCCAAAGATCGGTGTCGAAGGCGAATTCAAACAGTACCAACTGAACCTCATCCCGAGCGACTTCCGATACGAGCGGGAAATCTGGGGGAAAGGTCAGAACTGCTCTATCGAAGCCACAGTCGACCACGACACTGCCGAAGGGCACGTAGAGACGAGTGCCGTGCCCGAACACCAGTCTTTCCGGTTCGAACAGAACGACGATTACGAGGACGCTCTTCGACCAGAACGGCTTGCGGACCCCACGGAATTGATCTCGGCGCTCGAAGAAGTCGAAGACGGGATGTCCGCATATCTCTCGCGATGGCGAGGGCCACTCAAACGAGAGAAAGAAGACGAACTCGGCGACGAGGAACTCGAACAGTTCCTTGATGCCGCCGACTCGTTCGAACGAGAGATCGAATACTTCCGAGACGGGATCGAAGTTTTAGAAGATATAGAAGACGCCGAGCGAGCGTTCGCCTTGATGAACGAGGCCTTCGCGCAGCAGGACAACGGGATGGATTCGTGGTACCCGTTTCAAATCGTTTTCGTAGTCTCGAATATCGGGTCGATCGTCTCCCGGGAATACCCCGAGGTGGAATCTGAGAAAGACGACATGGCCGAGGTGCTCTGGTTCCCGACTGGTGGTGGGAAGACCGAAGCCTACCTCGGGCTCGTAGTATTTGCACTCCTTTTTGACCGGATCCGTGGGAAGGAGAAAGGAGTCACCTCTTGGATCCGCTTCCCACTCCGACTCCTCGGAAAGCAACAAAAGGATCGTTTTCTCTCGATCCTCCACGAGGCAAACAAGGTCCGGGAAGATTCTCTCGACGGACGTGGGGAGCCGTTCAGCATCGGATACTTCGTCGGGAGTCACGATACTCCGAACAGCATCCACGACGACGGCCGTAACAACTTGTGGTCGACGTTTCAGAAGAACCAAGAGGTGCTCCGCGAGAAGTGTCTCGTCGTCACGGACTGTCCAGAATGTGGTGGTACCGTAGACGTCGAATTCGATCCCGAGATCAATACGGTCTACCACCATTGTATCGAGAACGACTGTTCGGTCGACCAGATACCGATCTACGTTACGGACCACGACATCTATCGCAACGTGCCGTCTGTTCTGCTCGGGACGTTAGACAAGATTTCGATCACAGGTGCTAATCCACGGTTCACGAATCTCCTCGGGAACTTCACCGACGAGTGCCCGATCCACGGGAAAGGCTACGCGGGGAAGTGTTCCGAGAGCAGCACTGTCGACTGTAATAAGACCCCCGTACCCGTCGAAGAAGAACTCTACGACCCGATCCCCACACTCCACCTCGTCGACGAAGTCCATCTCCTGAACGAGGAACTCGGCGTGTTCGCTGGGCAATACGAGACCCTGTATCAAGAACTCTGTCGTCAGCTTTCCGAGGATAACAACGAACCGAAGATTGTGACCTCGACGGCGACGATCAGTGAATACGACGCCCACATGAAGAACCTCTTTCTCAAGGAAGGCAACCGCTTCCCGGAGGAAGGACCCACGCTTCACGAGTCGTTCTATGGTGCAACCAATTTCGACGAACCCGAACGGCGCTATATCGGCGTCACACCGGTAAACAAGACCCACATCTACGCCGTTCTAGATCTGGTCAAACGGTATCACAAAGTTATTCGGGATGCCCGCGAGGCGACACCCGATGACTACGGCCTCGATATCGACGAAGATGCCTTCGAGCAGATCTTAGACGTATACGAACTGAGCGTGGTCTACTTTCTCCGGAAGACGGAGAAAGACCGGTTCCTCCGTAGTATCGAAAATCAGATCGATCGCGAGATGCGTAACGAGGGCTACACCGACACGATCAACACGGAGCAACTCACCGCAGACATCGACTCCACGGAGATCCTGGACGATCTGGAGTCACCCACCGGAGCCTTCGAAGGACGCCCCGACACGGTGGCCGCGACGAGTTTCATCGGCCACGGGATCGACGTCGATCGGTTCAACATGATGTTCTTCTTCGGGTTCCCCTCGGAGACCTTCCAGTACATCCAATCCAGTGCCCGCGTGGGACGGAAATATCCAGGTGCAGTCGTCGACATCTTTCGGCCGTACGACGAACGCGACAAACACCGATACAAGTACTTCGGAAAAACACACGAGTACCTCCGTCGATCTGTGGAGTCCGTCTCGATAGACCGGTGGTCGAAGTTCAGTTTGGAGAAAACCTTCGCTGGAGTCTACAAAGCCCTCCTCATCCAGTACTATCGACCGATTATGCACAAAGAGCACAATATGAACGTCCAGAGTTCACGTGAACTCCAGGACGTCATCGGTGCACCAGAAAAGTACCCCGAATTCAACCGCGAGCAGTACTGTGAACTACTCAAACGCTCGTTTGGGTTGCACGAAGTCCAAGAAGAGTATTTCGAACAGCGTATCGAAGAGAAGACCGAGGATTACTGGGACTACTGGCTGAAGAAACTCCAACATCGGCCATTCACGACGATCAAGGGCGACCCTATGCGGAGCCTTCGCGACATCGGCGAACAAGTCGAAATATCGCCCGACAACGATGAGATCGGCTTCTACTCCAGCCTAACGGAGGGGAACTAAACATGCAACGCAAGAAATCACAACTCCTGTTCAACTTCCTGCCTGACGACACGTTCAACCACGCTCACAACGGGACGATTGGCCGTATCTCCTGGATCTACAAGGATCGATCGTCCCCTGTCGAAGACCTGCCGCTCAATTATATGCTCCGCCGCATTCGGCCCCGCGTAGAGCGGTGGCCGAATACCGTTCCACTTCGGCCGAGTAGCACGGAAATCGTCTCCCCAGACGGCGCCACCTTCGAACTCTTCCCACGCGTCTTTGAGTGTCGGGACTGTGGTGCCTGCACTCAGTTCTCTGAAGGCCAGATCGAATCCAACACGAATCCGTACTGTGGTAACTGCGGGAAACGCTTCTCGGACACCGAACAACTGCAGTTCGTCACGGTCTGTCCCGGTGGGACAATCGGATCGATCTCTGTCCCGTCGTGTACCAGCTGTGGTGACGGCAATCCCCAGTTCAAGCGCCCTACCTCCCGGATGGGGGACGCCTACTGGCAGTGTTCCAACTGTGGGACACGCATCGGTGACGCGTACTATACACTCAACCGCTGCGATTACTGTGGTAAAAATAAAAAAATCAAGGTCCACTCCTCGTCGTCGACGTTCTATCCACAGGTCGAGAAATTCGTCAACATCACCGACGAAGATCTCGAATTCATCACGGACAGCGAGACCTACCAGCTTGAGACGATTGCGAATTACCTCGTCGACGAAGACGCCGGGTCCTCACAGAGTGAACCGGAAGTCCCTCCCGACGAGGTTTTAGAAAGACTCGGTGTCACCGAAGAAGAGTACCTCGCAGAGATGGCGGAGTACGAAGAAGAGCAAGCCGAAGTACGAGAGAAAGCCGAAGAGTGGGCCACCGACAACCTCAGTGACGACGAACGTCGCATCATCAGTGAAGAACTCTTCGAGTACGACTCCCTGGTCAGCGACGGTGACATCAACGACAAGACGCTCGATGATCTCTACGATCTAGCAGACACACGATCCGAGTTCGTTCGATCTGAGATCGACCAGTATCGTGATGCACGCGATGGCTTGTATTTCGACTCAGTCCGCTTGATCACAGACTTCCCGATAACGACCGTTGTCTACGGGTACTCCCGTCTCAACCCAGGTCCCGGAGAGGACTCGGAACTCAACACGTTCCCCGGTAAAGGTGGCGACGACCGGATGTTCGCTCAGACCGCCGACGCAGAGGCAGTTATGTTCACTCTAGACGAAGAACAAGTCCTCGCCTGGCTCATAGAGAACGACGTTATCGACGACTGGCCGGAGATGGACAACCGTCGATGGCTCCTCAGCCACCTCCAAGACTATCCATTCTACGAGGATATCGATCCGAGCGAAGACGGGTCGGAGGAAGCACGATACACACTATCGTTGCTCCACACGTTGGCCCACACAGTCATGAACAGCATCGACGCACTCTCCGGTTACTCGAAGAGTAGTCTCATCGAGTACCTCCTCCCTCACACACTGAGCTTCGTGATCTACAAACACTCGGATACGGACTTCAATCTCGGTGCGATGCACACACTTATCGAAGACCGGTTCTTGGAAGTCGCCGACTACATAGAGAGCGACGCCGACGTCTGTATGTACGATCCAGTCTGTGAAGAGGAGGAAAACGCCTCGTGTGAAGACTGTCTCTACATATCCAACATCTCCTGTGATAACGGTAACCACAACCTGAGCCGTTCGACGATCTACGGTGGGCACTTCGACGGCCGCGAGATAACCGGCTATCTGCACACCGATCCACACGATGTCTGACCTACGGGCCGTCGCCGACGCGTTCACCGCCTTGACGGAGACCCCAAGTGAGATCGACACACTCCGAGCCAGCGTCGAACTCTTGGCCACACACCCAGACCGGAAACTCACATCCCACAAGCTACAACAACTCTACGACGACAGCCTGCCGCGTTCGGCCTATACCGAACTTATCTACAGACTGGAAGAAGCCGGAATGTGGGACGGTCGGACGCTCGATCGTGAATCGTTTACTGCCGCTGTCGGTGGCGCAAAGACACTAGTCGCTGGGCCACCACCAGCAGAGAACGACGTGGTCGTGAACGTGCCCGAAGGCGACGACGAACGACTCGGCCGCTCACTCGGTAGTCTCGTCGTTCGTCTGACCGAACTCCTACACGATACGGACGACGAACTCGTCATCTTGAACCCGTTTTTCAGCGAACAAGCGTTCACGAATATCGTCGGCCCAGTCGTGAGTGCGCTCAAACGTGGGGTCTCGGTGACTCTCATCACTCGCTATCTCACCTACGGGGCCGACGACGACAGCCGCGAGTTCGTCCGTCAGCTTCGATCGGCCGCGCCGGAAGGCGACCTCGCCTGTTACGAGTACATCGATCCCGAGGAAGGGGAGAACGCGACGCTGCACGCGAAGATGCTCGTGTCAGACCGCTCTGCAGTCTACATGGGAACCGCTAATCTCACCCACCGGGGACTGCGTGACAACCTCGAGGTCGGAGTCATTTTCCGTGACGAGACCGCCGCACAATTCGTCCACTTCACCGACGACCTCCTGGAGTCTAAGTATCTCCACGCCGTTGATCTAGACGACGGCGAATTCACCCGACGGTAACTGATTAGGGTCGATAGATACCCCTAGATATCAGGTTAGCAAGCAAAAAATTCAAATGATCGAGGATCCCTGATTAGGAGGAACTATCGATCGACGGACGGTGTCCGTCCACCATCCACTTTCTCACTATGACACCCCGAGTCAATTTCGATACCCGATCGCTCTCTCTTCGATCTGGTGACTACGTATTCGGAGTCACCGAACCCGACCCCGAACCGGATGGGCCCAAAATCCTCACGGGAGGCTATAGGATCACCGTCCCCGACGCACCCCCTAACGCGTTCGTCTACGCGGAAGTCGAATCGATCACTCGGGAACAAAAGTTCGGCCCGAACATTGCAACCGCGACTCTCGTCGACGAACTGTCGGCGACTGCCGTTGCCGCCCGAACGCAGACTGGACTCCGGTACGAGACCACCGACGGTCGTTGGTTCCCCGCCAACCGTGGTACGGTCGAACACGACCTCCTAGAGCAGATCGTCACTACGGCGAGCGCTGGCGAGTCGACAGACGTCTTCGTCCCCGGGTACGACCCACGTACGACAGTCGCTACCGCCGTCGACCTCCTCTTAGATGTCCCCCAGGGCTCTACGGTGGGCCTCTACTCCCCGGGTACCCCAACACACTGGGGAACGAAGGGCGATATTCGATCCGAGTATGAACGATACGGACTGTCCCCGGAGACGGGTGCCGTAGACAATGCAGTACCACTACACACCATCTGCTCACACACGACCATCTCCGGGGGGTCCCTCAAGGACACCAGTTCCGAATCACAACTCGTCATCACGAAAGACGTCGACGAGCTGATCGTCGGACCGCAACTCGACTACCTCATAGTGAACCACCTCTCACGAGCGATACTCGACGACCGTGAGAAACTCCGGAAGCTCATCGCCCGGTGGTCGACGACGCCGACGATCACCCTCTGGAGTACGTATACGAAACGAGAAGGCGAGGGTGTCCCGGTGTACGGTCCACCGTTCGATCGTGAGGCACTATCGACGCCTAACGTTGGTCTTACACACCGAGACGTCGACGGCCACCAGACTGCGGTCGCACGGGAGTCCTACGAGCCACCGGAAAAGGCCGATTCACTCCCAGTACCACCGACGACGACCGACTTCGAAGGGTTGTGCTCCGATCACACGGTGAGACTCGAACGACTGGACGCGCCGTCGGTGACCGAGACCCTGCGAGAGGCTTTCGAGGAGTGGCAGAAACTCAGTGATGCTGGCAGCGAGCAAGGGGCGAGATTGGTGTTCAACGCCATCGTGTTCTTCCACCGACTTCCGCTCCCCCGAGAGTACTACGACGACATCATCCGACAACGCGCTTACGACGGTGATATCTACCTCCCCAAGATCGGCGAGGATCACCTCGAAGATATCGAATCCCACGTAACGGACGGGGAATACTCGCTGCTCCACGCCCAGAAAACTCTCGAAAGTGTCCAGTACGAACTCCAGAGTGACAATCCGATGTTCGAGCGGCTGCTCGAATATTCTAAAGAGGCACGCACCGAGGACCGTCGGATCGCGATCCTCGTGAACTCGAAGACGATGGCGAAGTTACTTGAGACAGCACTCTGTAGCGAACTCTTGATCGACGATCTGGGCACCCGGATCCACGTGGTGAATCCTGATTCGGCACGCGACATTCCGTCTGTAGACCAAATAGTCGTCTGTGGGCCCCAGCGTCCCGGCTACAAGAGCTTCTATCTCCACCCGCGTGCCGAAGAGACGGTGGTGTTGACCTACACCGATTGGGGCGAACGGATGATCGAACGACACGCCCGAGAGTACGCCGAGAATCTCAATGCAATACTACCAGCGGACGTCGAGATCTCACTTTCGGACGACCCAGAGGTCGAATACGAGGGCAGATCCGAACCGACGGTGGACCCGAACGACGTTCCTGACGATCCAGAACCATCGGGGTCCACGGACACGGTCTCGGAAAGAGACGACGACGAAACCGACTCCGAACCGACGTCGCCATCGACCGACTTTCCAGAAGACCTCACCGACCGAGACGTAGACCGACTCCGCAGCATAAAGGAGCGACAGCCGACGAAAAATGGAGAACTCTGCGATCAGTGGGGCTACGACTCCGGGTCGGACCTCTATCAGTACCTCTCGTCGAACTTAGATCCGTACTACGAACGAAACGACGACAGTCTCATCGTCCTCACCGGGAAGGGAGAAGCGGTACTGGCAGCGTCGAACCACCCTACCTGAATCGAGGTTTTCGTGATTCTTCGACTACCTACGAGAGGTTTGAGAAGTCGACGGAGACGGAGAACACCGTTGGGAGTCCAACGACTAAACGGTAGCAGAAGAGTACCCAACTAGGTAACCATGGAGATCTTGTAGACCTATCAGAACATATTATAGATAGTAAGTTCGTGATATTTCTATATGAACATTACCGAAGGTGACTACGTTCTCGTTCGCCTCGACGCTGTAGACGGACACGAGGTTCAGATCTCGTCGGGTCTATTTCCACTTCCGAACCCTAGCCCCCGAGTTATCAACGATATCGACCCGTCTAGATTGGAAGCCTACGTCGGTGAAGAGGTCCCGGTCGAGATCGTGAGCACGGATGGCTTCGATCCCGAGATTCGAGTCCTGCTACCAGAATTGGTTTCCCGAGACCAACAGATTCGATCCGAGGACCAAATACCGATACCAGGAGAAACCACAACTCAGCGGTTCGATCAGATCAGGGCAAACGGGAGGCTCGTGGGATACGATATGGCGGGTTTGAACCAGCTCAGGTCGATCAGCGGTATCCCAGGAGCACTACTAGAAGTCCGTATTCTGCAGGTGTATCGACATCCGTTCGACAGTGGTTACGTTGGATTCGGAGAAGCGATCGATATTTTGGAGCAGCCGAGTGCCGGGATGGAGATCGATATCGTACACAAACCCGCAACAGAAAATCGAAACGGCAATATCGACCTACATCCGAGATTTGCCGTCCCAAAACAGTATCCCGTTAGATACGAAACCACCCCAGCGTTCTGCGATCGAACGAAATTCTCGACAGACGACCTCAAGATCGTAGATACTGGTGTGTTGCCGATCCGAGGAAAAGAGTTCCACGCGGAGCTTCGGGCCGGAGAGGACTACGCGATAGTGCCCAGAGACGACAACACCGAAGACGTACCCGAAGACCTCGTCGAGATCGCGGACGAATACATAAGCTGGGACGGCTATCGAGTTCAGTTGTTAGAGCCGTCCCACGTAAACGGAACCGCGAAGATCGTAATTCGAGAATCGAAACCGGATGGGTCTCTGAGAGCCGAACTCAAGCAGGTAACGTCTGTCAGAGGTATCGAAGACAGTGAATTCACCGAGGGCACCGTAGTTCGAGCGAAGACGGCGGCGGGAGAAACGAAAGCGAGTATCCAGGATAGTGAGGTCGATATCGAATTAGAAACCAAACCAGCTGTCTCGACAGAGATCGAAGCACGTGTAACTGGCATCGAAGACGGGAAGCTACAGGGAGAGATCGTAGATCCGAAGAAACTCCCCCGAACAGGCAACACGATCACCGTCGAATACTCTCACAGGGGAACCGAAATTCCAGTCGAAGGCGTCGACTACTCTCTTGAACTTGACTCGCCGCCACTATTCACAGACCGAGCACGGGTCGAATTAGTAGGTGAGTTCGATCCAGACGAGCGGACGATCTCGGCAGAGCACGTCGAATATCTATCGTACCCGGACGTCGGGGATCGATTGATAGTCAACTACGACAGCCAAACTGGTGTCTGTGTCGACCCAGAGACGGGACTCTCCGTAGAGGCAAACGAGTCCTTAGAGTGGGACGGCAAAATTGAGATCCGACTGCAAGAAAACGACGGTGAACCCGTCGGGAAAATAGTCGATTACAAGACCGTCCCACTGGAAGGTAACGTCGTCCCCGCCGAGGTCAACTACGGAAGTGAGGTGGCGGTAACCGACCAGGGATACGAGATCGATCTCGATTCAGCCTCGTTGGCAGCTGGGACCGTCGGCGTAGAGGTAGCCAAGATAGACAAGAACCGAATATACGGGAGCATCGACCAGTACCGGTTGGGGTACCTGGATGTCGGATCCAAGATTCGCGAATCGCTCAAGTACCAGACCAAAGAGTTCGAGTACGACCGCGAGACGCCGAAAGTGAAGATAGCACTCGAAGGACCAGCACCATCGACAGGGATCTTCGAGATCGAAATAACGGAGATTGAGGATGTTATCTGTGGTCGAATAACCGAAGAGAAAGAATCGTTGCAGACTGACAATCAGACGAGTGGTAGCACATCAAGGCGTATCAACCTGGGTGTCTCCTCGTCGGTACTCTAAGTTGGATCGTCGTCCGTTGTACTATGCCGATTCGGCCGACGGTTTCGAAACGGTCTTTCATAGGGCACGATTGAAAAATATCTTTCAACAACGCTCGTATATACGAGTACTCACGTCGCTCGCCGACAGTCGTCGCGAACTTTCGCGTGCAGGTTGCAAGCGTCAGGTGTAGGTTGATCCTCTCCTGCACATCACATGAGTAATGTTCAATTACGTGATCCGACTATCTCTTCTGAATGACGAATCGCAAGACGACCTTTGAGGATCACACAAACATTTCTCGAAAGCTGTTGATGGTCCTCGAAAAATTCGTCGACGAAGTTGGAAACCGCAACTGCACAACGCACCTAGAGGCTGTGCTCAACGACGAACAGTATCTCGAAGGCAAAAATCTTGGACAAAAACCCGAACGGTTCGTCGAGGACAATCTCATCTTCCCCACGCTTGAAGCACTGGGCCACGAGTTCCGTCCACGACCAGTACAGTATGCGCCTCGGTGGAGACACGGACGTGGGATTCCGGATTTTGCCCTCACGACGATCTCCGTTGCCGAGGCCAAGCAAAACCAACTCCGGATTTTCGGCGAAGCAAAGCCACCGAACAACCTTGACGAGGCTCGTCGAGATATGGAGTCGTATCTGAACAAGGATCTGGACTTCCACGCGATCTCGTTCCTTACTGATGGTGTCGACTGGGAGCTGTGGATCCGCCCGCGAAATGAAGAGCTGTCTGCCGAATACGTCCCGTACGAAACTGCGAGCCTCAAACACGCCCTGATGACCGTCAAGAACCGCAATCTCGAACAGGAATCGTACAGTAAACACGACACTCGCAGTCAGATCGACACAGAGGAGTTCGAACCATTCACGAAGGAGGGACTAGCCGAGATCGTTGCCAACGAATTTGGACTAGTTCATTTTGGCGAGTGACGACGACTATGACTGGGATCAGAATTTCAAACCCCCCATGCAAAGAGTAGTTACCACATGGAACGGATTACAGAGAACCTCTATATTTCGGACGCCGAGGCGTTACTCAATCTTGAGACCGACCACAAGTTCGACGAGGTGATTTCACTGGGCCATCGAACGCATCTCGGGTTGGGGGAGGCAGACCCCTCAACGACGGGTGATCGATTCGTGTTTACCGATGGTCCACACAAGTACACCATCTTTGAAGCTGCCGTCAACTACACACTGGATTGTCTTGAACGTGATCAGACGACGTTAGTCCACTGTCAGGCAGGTGTATCTAGGAGTGCCGGTGTTTGTGTAGCTACAATCGCTACGAGACATAATATCTCTGCCGATCAAGCACTACAAAAGGTTGAAGACGTTCGTCCCATCGTGAATCCGACCGACGAGGTATGGGATAGCACCGTCCGTTATACGAATACCGAGGAGTTGTGAAAATTTCGACAACGATACGTGAGCACAGGTACGTCGACCTATGTGTGCTCTGCGGGCCAGTGGATTCTCAACTCATTCCTCGGAAGTAAGCTATGGAAACCTACCCGAAACGAAAAGACAAAAATCAGTCTCTAGCCTTCAAGTTCTATCTTGAGATGCTCTGAGTAAAGTCTTCTCAGTAGTGCCGTACTCCGATTCTCGCTCAGATAGACTTACCTGCATCAATTTCACGACGCTATCAAGTTTGACCCACACATTGGCTACTGGACATCGACCTTCACACTGGCCGTCACTGGGCCCGCACCGATTCTAGCTGCAATCTTGTGGATCGTGGTTCGACGGATCGTCGACCGGTTCGTCTGTGAAATAGATCAGACAAATATAATTAACCGTCGTTCTTTCCGTACCCATATCGGTCAAGCTCGTCAGTGGTAACCAGATCTCCGTCATCGGTGGTAAGGAACTGGATCTGGGCAGCCCGATATGTGTAATTTTTTAGAATATTATTGTCAATATACACTACCTACAGATCAGATTTCAAGACAATAATATAGGTATAGGAGAATTAATCACGACACACACCAATTGCGTCCGGTGTCTCCATCAAAAGTAATCAATCGATGTTTTCTAGAGCTTCGATACAAGTGTGCAGATATTCGTACTCAGTTGCGAGCTGTGGTGCGCCTCGTTCTGGTTTGTCGTGTGTCGGTCGTTCGGTCATCGTGTGAACGATCGGGTTGTAGTGAGCGACAGCGTTCCGTAACTTCACCAGATCATCAACTCCAACCTTCGACGCAGGAGGTAGCGTAGATATGAGTCCGACATCACGAACGATATCGACTAGAGTACTCAATTCTGCACAGGTGAGTCGATCTGAGACCACGTTTTTTTGACCACGGTAGGGGACTCGAATGTCGGTTCGTTCGTTCCAGTCCGGTCTTTGGGTTCGAAGTACATCACGCATCCCGATCTCGAACTGTGAAAAGCAGTCGTAGAGATGTGTATACACTGGCAATCTGTTGAGATCGAATCTAGTGATGACACCTTCCACGGTGCCCTCAGTGTATACGAACACGAATCGAGAGTCTCTGAGTTTGTAGATCACCTCGTCAAGACCTGTCCGAGGGTCTACCGCAACGTCGGGAGTGAATTGCCGAACCTGGGTTTCGAGCGTTGCATCGTTCGTCGCACGAAGCTGTTCTCGTGAGACGTATCCGTGGAGTTCGGTTCCGACCGACGGATCCTCGTAGATCGGGGCGGCATCGTAGTCGGCCGCCATCAGTTCGACGTATACGCGTGAGATCGTCTCGTCGATCCCGAATCCTCTGGGGTCGGCCGTCATGAGTGCCCCCGCAGTAAACGGATTCTCAACACCTGCGATAGAGGTGTTGAGATCTGCCTCGTGTGCTGCTGGTTCGTACGTCGAAACAGTCGACTCCCACTCTTCGGCGTCGTCGGTTACGGTCGTGATCAAGCGTGGATCGTCGACGCCTTCGTACGACTCGGGATCTACTTCGTCTATCGCATCAATCTTGTAATAGTGTTGTTCGCGGAGGGTGCTCGCAGCATCTGAATCAAGCAGTGACGGTGGCGTCACGAACACTGCTCTGCCACCGAAGTTCAGATCGCGGATCGCTTGCGAGACGAAGAGGAGATGCGAGTCGATTGCGTCATCTTCGACGGTCAAGTGCCCGAAGTTAGTCGCGTAGGCACGCTGTTGTTCACGCGAGAGATCGGTCCACGGCCGCGTGGGCGGGTCACAGAGGATGTAATCGAACTTCGATTCGACGACGAACTCCTCATGGAGGTAGTCACCACTTCGAGCGTCGACCTCGTCGTACTGAGCAGAGACTGCCTCGGCATCATCGGTATCAATGTCGACGGCAACTCCAGATGGAGGTGTCGCCGCAGCATGTTGTTCACAGTAGCGGTGAACAGCGGCGACCAGCGCTCCATCTCCACACCCAGGATACAGAATATCGTCAATTTGTGACGGATGCCGATCGCCGAAGAGCCGCTGGACCATGGCATCTGCGACAGCAGCTGGGAGTGGTTGTGATACCATTAGCAAACAGGTCAATAGAAAGTTATTTTGAATCACGTGATGCGGCAAGTGGTGCCAAATTGGATCGAATAGTCGGAGATGACCGATACATAATAGACAGAATATTACTTATGATTTCAGTCACTCTTTCGGATATAGATCCAAGCTACGATAAAACAGATCTTCCTCCTGACGAGATCTCTGTAGATGGCCACGTGTGGACCCGTGAGGAGTTCGACACTGATAGCTTCCAGTGGACTCGCAAACTTGACGATGAAGAGTACGATTGGGACCCAGACGAAGATGACATCGTTCTCGTCGGAACGGAAGATCCTATTCGAGCCGTCATACTCGAATATTGGGATGGTGAGTGGGATATCTCTAGATCTGAGACAGCCGGACCGGACTATCATCGTCCAGGATACACAGAGTTGATTAGTTCGGAATATTCTGCTTCGAAAGAGGAGTTCGACGAAGCAGTAAACGTGGTCGAAGAGTACATCCACCAACTTTCGTAGGCCGTTTGCGCGGAATATTTAATCGGGAACTCACAACTATGCATTTCTCGTTTGTTCGACGGTATTGAGTTAGAAGATACGGTCGACCAAAGATATCAGCGAGAACATTTTGTTCGGTGAACTCGTCGTAATAGACGATGGAATCGGAGACTAATCGTCAGTTTCGGAATGGTCTCTTACAGTGGGGCGAGGACAATCTCAGAGACTTTCCGTGGCGGGAGCGCACCTCGCTGTACGACGTCTTCGTCGCAGAATTCTTCCTCACCCAGACACCCGCGAGAAACGTGGCGACGGTGTATCCCGACTTCCTCCAGACCTTTCCCGATCTAACTGCCATCAGAAAGTCTGAGATAGAACACGTGACCAAGGTAATAGAACCGCTGGGATTCCAAAATATGCGGGCCGAAGCGCTGGCAGAGATCGCCACCGACTACGACGAGTTGCCGAGGTCCGCTGACGAGTTGACGGAGCTACCGAGAGTCGGGAGGTACGTCGCCAACGCGACGGTCTGTTTCGCTGACGGCAGCCCACTCCCAATCGTCGATCGGAACGTCGACAGAGTCTACCGACGAGTATTCCCCTCGGAGTGGCCAGAAAACGAAAGCGAACAGTTAGACTTTGCCGAGAAGTTAGTCCCCGAAGACAGGCCCCGAGAGTACAACTTCGCACTCCTCGACTATGGCTCAATGGTGTGTGAGTCAGACCCAAACTGTGAGTCGTGTTTCGCCAACGATTTCTGCCAATTTTATACCTCTTCTGGAGATCTATACGAGACTGTTTGAGTAAGAAAGATGGAAAACGACGTAACCTAAGTCAACCACTACTGATCTGAACTATGATAGTTCCACAATAACTTCGTCACGAAGTGAGACAATCTTGTCTTCGATCTCTTGGTCGGTCATCGCCTCTACCCGTAGGACAGTGAGATCTTCCCGAAGACGAGTCGTCGTATGGCTCGCAATCTTCGAACTCGATGGCTCTTCTTCGTCAAGGATCGATTTGTCGAGCAGATCCGCACAGGCGACTGCGACGGGACGGTACCTCGCGAACCACCTGTCGAAGATGTCGTTGGCCAACTCCTGGAACGACAGAACACTCTCGGTTCGGTCGTAACGACCGTCCCCGACGTCCTGATCCGGTTCGTAGGTGAGTTCGGCCATCCACCACAACCTGTGTAGGGCATTCGAGTAGATGTCAGTCCCAGCCCGGAGGAACTTCTCGTCCAGCGTAGTCGATCCTTCCCACCGATATCTCACGAACTCGGGGAACTGGACGACCGTGAGGTAGTGCCAGAGACCGGCATCGGCCGCAGTCCGTCTTGAGACGTCGATGGTATCGTGGACGACTGGAGCCATCTCGGCGTCCAATAGGTGCCTCTGCGTTTCGTAGTCACCGCTGTCTTTCGCGTCCTGAAATTGCTCTTCGATCGGAGACAAGTCTAAATTGATCCCGACAGACTCCAGATAAGGGCCGAGGTCTGTCTCGGAGAACTCACGTCGTCCTTCGAAGAAGTCTTCTCCGATGAGAGACCGTCCGGCACTCGTCAGTCGTTTGAGTTCAGTCGACATTCTGGATGCCCTCCTCAATGAGTCGCTGGGTGTCGTACGGGAGGTCGACACGGTCGTTTATCGCTCGCTCTAAACGCTGAACCAGTAGGTTGAGGTCTTCGACGTCGGAAGCGTCTTTTCCGAGCTGAACAGTCGCGTCCTCTCTGTCGAGGTCTGGATACAGTTCTTCGTAGAAGAGGTCGATCACGTCTTCCTGCCATTTGAATTTCGTCTCGGCAGTGTCTTCGTCTACGTCTTGGGCGGTACGGAGGAGGAGTTGCATCCAGACGCCGTGTTCAATGTATCCGAACAAGACGTCTCTGAGTCGTGGTGGTCCACCGGTCGAACCCTCGTTGTTGAGTACTTGAACGATAGTCGGGTGATCCGCGTTCAGGAACAACTGCGGGTTCTGTGGTTCGTCCAGGTCAAGGTAGTGGATGTGAGTGTCGTCGGGGAACTTCTCGTGATCACTGAACGGCTCTACGAGTGGTTGGAGGAGTCCTCCATCGTCGGGTCCGTGATTGAGAGTCACTCTCCACGGTTCCCCGTCGGCGAGTCGGGCGCCAACTTTGGTTGCACAGTTGGCGACACCCGTCAGCCGTTCGTCGCCCCTCACCAGAAACGGAATGAGGAAGATATCCCCTCGATAATCTGCTCGCTCTAGCTCAATGGTGAACTCGTAGGTTTTCCCTTCGACAGTGTCGTCGGTCAAGAGTTTCGCACTTCGGCTGATAGATTCCGGAGACGTAATCACCACTGCGAGTCGGGCAGGTGGGTCGTCCCACTCGTCTCTGGGAAAGACCGACTCGATCGTCTCTTGGGCTACGTCGACACTCCCTTCGACGGTGAGCAGTTCCCAATCACTGTCTTCGACCAGAGAGATCAACCGACGGCCCTCGTAGAGATCACCTCTATCACCGCTGTCGCTGCCGTCGAGGAGGTAACTGGTGACAGAGAGATCTAAGGCTTCTTCTGCGTACGCATATGGCAGTGAATCTCGCTGTAGACTACCCGTCTCGTAATCGACTTCGCCGTCCTCCTCGGTAGACTCTGTTGCCTCTAGCTCGTCTGTTATCGCCATCACTCGTCACCTCTCTGCTGCAGCTTTGCCTTCACGTTCAATCTAGTCTTTACCTGTCGTGGATCGCGTTCCGAATACCCCTCGAATTCGACCGAGGGAATCCCCGACGGGATCTGTAGCCGACCGACTCGAACACCGTTCGACTCGGTCGTGCTTACCTTGACACCCATCGTCGACGAACTGACACTGCTAACAGGGATCCGATCGTTGGTCTGACGCTCTTCGCCCATTCGATTGAGCGAGATCGTTACCTCACGGAGTTCGTCGGCAGAGTTCGCAGGCTCGATATTCCCCGAAAAGACCCAATGGTCGTGACCCTCGTCGAAGGAGATGTCGGTTTCACCGGTCACGTGATGACTGACAGTGTCTTTCTCTTTGGTTCCACTATTCCCGATTGGGAATCTACTCGCCAGTCGTGTCGGACCGATAGAGCCACGGTCGACTTTGGGAGCGATCAGAGACCGTAGTTGGTCCGTGACGTCGGACTTGATACCCTCGACGCCGACTCGGAAACCTTCTTTGTAGGTGTTGGCCAGTGTCTCTGTTCGCCGCCACTCGTTGTGTCGTGGTGGTTCGGCGGCATACAGGAAGTCCTCTATGTCTTCGTCAGACGACTCTGGGGAGTCGTCTTCGAGACCCCACTTTCGAGCGGTACCAC
>SL_4KL_010_BRINEDRAFT_10000095_pt1 | contig 36679 bp, 59 predicted proteins | sample SodLak_010_BRINE_2_FD_10664 | JGI IMG/M metagenome (IMG submission 10664) | reverse complement strand
TCTTTAGAATTATCAGGTGAATTATTATTTGAATTGTTATCTTCTGCGGATTCTTTAGAGTCTGGTTTTTCTCTATTATCATTTTCTGATTTTGTAGAATCTGATTCTGAATTATTATTATCTTCCGAGTTTGTAGAATCTGATTCTGAATTATTATTATCTTCCGAGTTTGTAGAATCTGATTCTGAATTTTCCTCAGATTCTTTTTCATTATTTGTATCGGTTTCAAAATCTTTTAATTTAATATCTGATTCTGGTTCTGTGTTGTTAGTAAGAGGAATCTTCTTTCTTACATTCTCAATGAGTCCCATATCTCACCATATGAGATAATCTTTAATAAAAGCACCGAAAGCGATTTTCCTTTTTAAAAACAAACTTACCTGATTCAGATTAGATTTGGAATCCACTCATAGTTACAATCTTCACAATTAAAGTAAATAATTAATTCTTCATTATCATAATTATCTCTTTTTTCTAAAATTTCAACGCCATTTTTAATCTTAGCTATTTTATAACGGTTAGATTCAATTCTATTAGTTGGAATTTTATCTTTTGTTTTAACTCTAAACCCACAAACATCTTCATTATAGACAAATTCAACAGAATCAACCCATTTTTCATTTGGACTAAATGGAGAATTTGATCTAGCAGCCATTTTCCAATCAACCATCTCTTCACTTTCTGTAACATTTGTCGAATTGCATTCAGGACATTTAACTGTATTATTCTGAATAGTTATTGAATTTCTATTGTTATTACTATTATTACTATTTTCAGTTTCATCTGGACTTTTTTCAGATGGTTCCATTTGAATAACATCTTGATCTATCTGACTTTTACAACCATCTGGCATTTCAAGTTCTTTAACATCCTGTGTTCCGATATATTCTTCTATCAAACTCATAATTTCTTCGGCTTTATTCCATCTTCCCTTTTGTGTGTGTTCATTTCGTGCTTCATCTAAGATAATTCTTAATTTTGCACAATAATTTTGAAATTCTTTATCTGTTTTTTCAATTCCTTTAACAGTTCCACATTTACCAATCATTAATACAGCCGCTGAATATTTTTGTATAGGTTCTAGTTCATAAATCGGAGATGAATTTTCAAATAGCAGATTGGACTTAAATTCATTAACAGGTTTTAATCCTCTATCTCTATTTGTTCTTCTTTTATCAATATAAATATCTTCAACGACATTTATGACATATGCTGCTAATTTTTTCCGATACGAGTATTGTTCTGAAAATTCTTTCTTAGAATTCAAATTTGAAACCGTTAAATGTTCTAATTCGTGACTTTCTGTATCCATTAGCAAAGCAAACTCCATTTCTTCACTAATATTAACATTAAAATATTCAGACGGCTTTGGATTAAGTTTAATACAATCCTTATCTTTATTTGGTACGGCTCCAAGTACATCTTCTATAAATACAATATCTCGTTTTGATTTATCTTCTGAAAGAGGAATAGTTAAATTTTCAAGAATCTTTCTAAGAGCATTTTGGTTTTTCTCTAGGCTCGTGTCTTGATTTTGAATCATATCTCACTATATGAGATACTTCGTAATAAAAGCACCGAAAACTAATTCAGACGAATAATCGAATTATTATTCTTCTATAACTTCACCGTCACACTCTGGACAGGTATAGAAATTTTTAGCCATATCTGGAGCATTTTCTTTAGGTGAAGACCAAGAACAACCTTTACTTTTAGAATCTGTACATTTTAGTCTTACAACGTTTAATCTCCAAGACTTATCTTCACCAGCTTCAAATGGAATATCTTGTAGATTTTTACTAATTGTACTTTCTACTTCTTTCATTTCCGAATCATCATGATCAAACATTGCATTTGCGACGGCAGATTTTCCTGCTTTTACAACAGGATTATCAATACCGATTTTATGGTTAGAATATGCACTATTAGCCCATCCAATCAAACGCCCCGTTGGAATACCATAAGATAAGTTACTATCGCCATTTTTATACATCTCACGGAGTTCATTTGCTGTATTGACCATATGGTGAGCAAGCGTTTCATCTGCTGGTGTTTTTTCAACAATAAGATCAATTTCCTTGTCTGGATAATTTTCACCCAAGAAAGTAATTTCATACGTATCTTCAAGACGCCGCTTTTCAGCAAAGTCTAGTCTTTCAACGTGGTGCCCTTTTCCTTTATTCATCATTGATACGACGACAAGATTAGTTGGATCACCTTTAATAATTTCACCCCCTCGCCCACCATCTAGAGATACTTGTACTCGACCGTCAAGAGCGTCATAAAGTTCATCTTTAGCATTTGTAGGAGAACGACTAACTTCATCAAGAGCAAGGACCGTAACATCTTTTTGACTAGACCGAAGTGCTTTCGTTACTTTCCCGTCAATCCATGTAGTTGATCCATTATCACTAACAGATGGGAAACCAATTAGGTCTGCCGCATTTGTTGCGTGTGACATAGTAACGTCAAAAATCGGTTTCGATTTAGGTGTTTCATCAAATAGTTCTGCATGAATTTCTCGGATAGCTTCACCGCGAGAATGAGCTAGATCATCTTTTTCATCTGATTCATCTGATTTGTATTTTTCAATTTCTTTTTCAGGATTAGAAATATTTTTGAAATCTTTATAATCCTTTCCTTCATCCACAATATATTTGTGAAGTAATTTAAGTTCATCTGTTGTTAGATCACAGATAGGAATATCTGATTTTTTGATCAAATCTTCAATTAATCCAAGATCAAGACTTAGACTATAAGCCAGCGTTGTTTTACCACACCCACATGGACCTGTAATTCTGAAAACGGGTTGAATATCTACTTTTTCATCAAATACGAGTTGAGCTTTACCCAAAATTTCGTCATATTCTTCATCTGTTTGGATAAAAAACGTAACCTCGTCTTTTGTTTTACAATTTTCTTCCCAATTATCATTTCGTTCGACTTTCATCTTTGACTCTTCCCCACCCGTGATTTTCTTTTCTTCTTTCATCGTTTAATCACATCTCACTATATGAGATATGTACTAATAAATCCTTTGATATCGTTTTACAACCTGTGTATGTGCGTTTATATCCGATAACAATTATATAAATCTATTTGAGAAATATAAGCTTTTAAAAACTATGTAAAAAGAAAATATAATATATATTATAATATCATAATAAAGAACAAACAAAATCGGTGCATTTAAGATAACAGATACCATATCGTCTCACATCATGAAAAGCACACCATATTTAACCGATAATACTCCATCAATAAACAATACAGTTAAATTTCTAAAAGAATTAGATGTTGTAATTAACTGTGAAATAAAACCAAATAGAACACCAACAAGAATAACCGTCGTTATTACAGAAAATCATATCACACCTGAAATTAAAGATATTATAGAATTATATAATTCTGAAATTAAAAATCCATATATTACAAAAGAAGGTAATTTATCTATTGATCTTATAATAGGAGAAGATTATAAACCTGAAGGAAGTAACAAAATAAGAGAACGTGGAGGATCTAAAATAATTTCTCTTACGCCTGAAGCGTGTAATAAATCTAATTTTGAATTGAATGATAAAATTTCATTCTATGCTAGAGAAAATGAAATTCTTCTGAAAAAGTAATATTTTTTACAAATTTTTTTATTTATCTAATTTTATTCTAACTTTTCATAATCATAACCTTTATTTTTAATTTTCTTTTGGAAATATTTTCCAATACTTGAACCATCTGAGCTTGGATTGAGTGAAATCTCATATAATTCATCATATTTGGAACGTGGAACATCCTTATAGATATACTTTTTTCCAGAAATTGAAATCTTCAACAACCCGTGATCATATTCATCTGAATCTACCCAATAAAAACTTTCAATAAATGATGAAACCGTATTAGCTGTTACAAGGTTTTCTGAATCATTGTCTAGTTCATGAGCTTCTTGTGAAGTTTGTACGACAACAGGCTTTTCTGGAACTTCTTTCATGTTACGTTGTATAAGTTGTCCCCTCACGTAATAAATCTAACTATATTGGTTTTATAGAGTAGCAGAATTATACTGTGTACGCGTATAAATCGATATATTTATTAATGGATGTGCCATAGTGTGAGACATGGAAAAGTACGAACCAGATAAAACAATTGAACAATACATAGATGAATTTACAGAAGAAGCACCTGAAGGTATGGGTTTAATTATTGAAAATTCAGAAGGGGGTGGAAATATTGATGACGAATCAAAAGAATTTGAATCACGGTTAGAATGGTTAGAAGAAACAAATGGAGGTAGTAGTCATAATATTTGGAAAAATCTTGCTGATAATGAAACAGAAAAACGTAAAGATGAAGAGTTGGTATTTATCGAAGTTCCTTTTTGGTATATTGAGGATAATGATGATTGGAATAAATCGTTAGGTAATACTAATGATTATAAAAACTATGCTTATTTGAAACCAGAAAAAAGTGATGAAAGTGGTAATGGTAAATCATGGTGTTTTTCAAAATTAAAAGTAAATGGCAGATGGAAAAAACCAAGAAATAAATATAATCTTATCTGGTGTCCTCGTTCCTGCGTTTCTGTATATAGAAAAGTTGGTGAGCCAAGACCTATAGATAAAGAAACAATTATAGCACGGGAGGCTTTACCAGAAAATGTTAATTCTATGAAAGCAGATGAAGATGATTATAATTGGAAAAGAGCACTTGGAGCAGCCTATAGACGTTCAGAAGTTGGAAATAGCCCCACAGATGAAATTACTGAAAAAATCAAAGAATTACCTGATCCATTACAAAAACGTGTAAATGTTGGCGTTGATAAATATGTTAAATTAACGAAAGCAGAATATTCAAATTCAAATAAAGAAATTACTGATGAAGAACTTGCGAGAATTATGGAGTCTTTATACACAGCTTGTAAACCAGGATCTGTTGAATAATTCGATAACGATAGATATATATTTATAGAATATTTAGTTATATTAAATGGTTTCATACGCTAACTATATATCTAGTATTGAAAATTTTAGAAAATTAATTGAAACACAGATATTAAAACCTATTATATTTGAAAGTTTTAAACAAGAAAGAGGAACAGATGTTACGAAAGTGTTACCTGATAATACAGAAGAATTTGAACTTAATAATTATAATTTTAATGCTGTTTTGAATCCAGATAATAGAAATATATATAATATTAAATATAAAAATAATTTATTTAATACGAACAATATTGCTTCTAAACCTAACAATTTTATAGATATTGGAACCGATATTCATAATTTGTGGGAATATACTTACAAGAAAAAAAGAAATCCATTAAATAAATATGAAATTCCAACAGATAAATCAACATTAAATAATTTAATTAAAGAATTTGATAAACAACGAGAAATAATTTGTTCTGATCCACAATTAGATGATTTATTAGAAGCCGTTAGAGATAAGAATTATTTATTAGCTGCAAATTTTCTTAATGTTGAAAATCCTCAATCGTTATTAGAACCTGGAGGAGGTCATGAATTATCAGAATTATTTACAAATGGAGATATAGATATAATTTATTATGATAAGGAAATAGCATTGTTAAAACCAAAATATGATCATGAAACAAGATTACAAGGTTTAAATGAAAGAAATTTAAATATTTCTATTAGAAATGGAGATTTAAGACTAACAAATATGAGATTGACAGGAGAACAATTAGAAGAAGCTTTTGTAATTGGAATTGATGATACACCAACTGGATTATTTGCTCATGTTATTGATGGTACTCGGCTTGAACCAGATCAAAATGTTACAAAATCATATATACATCAAGTAATGGGTTTTGATACAAACTACAAACATAACATAGAAACTTTACGAATGAATAAAAATGAAAAAATAAGATTACAAGGAGATTTAGCTGTTAAATATTTAGGATCAACAGATAAAAATCCACAGAGTAATTGTTATTTACCAATAGATAATCATTTTGTTATGTTAGATAAAGCTGAATTATGTGAAAATCAATCATTAGAAAATGAACCTGTAAAAGTCAATGTTTCTAGTAATTCTGTAATGAATATAACACATGATGAACATGAAAATATAATCGTAAATCTTGAAAAAGGCATATATGAATTTTATCTTCTTCATAGGGGTCTAAAATTACCCGATGAAAGACCAGATTGGCCAGACAATAAATAAGCGTAAGATATTTATTCATCCAAGATAATAGTTTATATATGAATCAATCAAAAGTTCTTTTAGAACAAGCTGCTGATGAGCAAGGAAATATAGATTTAAAGAAAGAAGCTGAAGAAACTATTGATGTGAATATTAATATTAGACAAGATAACTTACAACTATTTAAAACTGATAGTGGTAAAATGTTCGTTAGAACAACAGATATGAAAGAAAATGTTTACATTGAACCAATTCCAACACCTAATGGAGTTTCAACAAATATTATTATAAAACCTACAGAAAGTTTAACAATGTTTGAACCTGCTAAACCTAAAGAACAACCAGATATTAATAATTTGAGTTATATAGAAACGCGTATGGATTAAATTAATCCGTTATTTTTTCAATATTTGCTTTCTTTGTTTTAATTGTAGTTTTATTATTTTCACAATCTATTTTACCCATAAAATTATATTCTAATTTATCCGTATCATTTATTTTTATTGTTTCTGCTTTAACTTTTATTTTATATGTTCCATTTTTTTGATTACTTGCTATACCCATATTTGTTAATATAAATAAATTTGGATTTAATTTATTTATATCAATATTATTGTAATTTATATTTATATCTAATTCATTATTTAAAGCTCTCGTTACAAAATATTCTTCTATAACTGTTAATATTATTGTTTCGTTTAATTCTGTTATTTCATTCTGATTTTCTGAAAAATAATTATTATTTTTTAAACAATTATTAATATTATAATATAAATTATCCATATTATATTTTTTATTTATGTTAACATAAATTTTAATGTTTTATTAATATAATTGATAATATTTATTATATACTTTATTTTTTATATTTAACATTATATTTAAAAATTAGAATTATAATCGAATAACAAATTCCTCGCATAAATCAGAAGTTATATAATTATACCCATGTATAATATGATTATGGTGAATAAGGATAAGACTGATTCATCTTTTAACAGAATTTTAAAAAAAGATAAATGTCCTCGATGCAAAGGTACACTTAGATTTATTGGTGAAAGAGGTCCATATTGTCGTTCATGTGGTTGGTGCTCAAATCAACCGCCACGACCCAACAAATGAAAATATGTAATATAAAATAGTATTATTTAAAAATACTTAATTTTTTATAATATAAGTAAAATTTAACTGTATATAAAATAATTTCTAATCATGAATGTTAAAGATATTCACTCGTATCCAACCGTATGTGAAGAATTATCTGATATATTTATCAAGCATGATTCCGTTGAAAAATATAAATTTGAAAAACCATATCCTATTGAAAATACTATTCAAGATTCAAAAACTAAAAAATGTGTCGGTCATATTGTATACTGTCCAAATAGAGATGAATTAGTATATCAAACAAAAAGACGGCAAGATTGGTTTTTATGGGTTGTTGATGGAAAAGGCGTAGCAATAGATGAAAAAATAATTAATAATTTGAAAGAATATAATGTTAAAACCGTATATATAGGACAAAAAGAAAATAATAATGTTTATGTTATACCATTAGATAAATTTAATAACAAATGGGATAAAAGTGAAACTATTCAGAAATATGCACGTTTAGATACAGATGTAATTTATGAATATCAAAACAAAATGGGTATTTTGTTTACAAATATACCCAGAGAATCTGAAAGATCAATAACTATAACAGAATATAAAAATAAGTTCAAAAATCAATAATTCTCTAACATATTATCTATAGATGTTTCAATAGTATCTTTCTGTGTAACGCCAACAAATCTATCAATATTTTCTGTTTCTTCTTTATCTTCGTGTTCTCTAACTATTACAACAGTTGGTAATGACCTAACAGCATATTCATTTGCTAATTCATCATTATCTTCTATATTAATTTTTTTAATTATAACATCTTCGTTATCTTCATATTCTTCTTTTAAATTATCTATTATCGGTTCTTGTGTTTTACATGGTCCACACCAATCAGCATAAAAATCATATAATTTTATAGTCATTATATAACAAATAATGTAAATTAATAGTTAAATAATTATCGCCAAATATTCATAAACAAAATTACGTAAATACAAACATTTTAATATACATAAAACAATAAAAAAATAATGAAAGGTAAATTAGTAACTGTTGAAGGTATTGATGGTGCAGGAAAAAGTTCATTATTTAATAGTAATAAAGGATCAAAAAATAGTTTTAAACAAGAATATCCAAATGCATTATTAACATGTGAACCTCAAGAAAAACAATGGATTGGTAAACAAGTTAGAAAAGCTATAAATGATGAATCAATTTCAGATATGTCAATGTTTTTCTTGTTTATGGCATCACATAGTCAACATATACAAGATTACATAAATCCCGCACTTGAAAATAATAAACTCGTAATATCTGACCGATATATTGATTCAAGATATGCATACCAACAAAATGTATTAGAAGATATTATAAATACTGATAGTCTTACGTTTATACAACAAATTCAAGAAGCAGGCTGGTCTACATTACCAGATTTAACATTACTACTTGACATACCTGTTGAAACAGCCATAGAAAGACTAGAAGAAAATGAAAATGATAGATTCGAAAAAATAAATTTCTTACGATCTGTTCGAAACTGTTATCTAAAACTAGCTGAAAATAATGATAGATTTGTTATTATTGATGCAACACAATCACAAGATAAAGTATTTGAAGATTGTGTACATCAAATAAATAAAATAATATAATTAGTAATTAATTAAAATCTTTCTAAATAATCTTCTGCAATATTCTTTACTCTATTTACGAAAGCTTGTTTTCCTATTCTATCTGATTTTGATCCTTTACGATGATTTACATCTTCCGTACTAATATATACAAGATCATCTATATCCCCTACATTATAATAAATAGCAGGTGAATTATCAATATGGAATTCAACTTCAACTCTATCATCTCCTATTACAACCTCTAAAACAGCTTCATCAGTAAAATCTTTATCAAATGTCATTAAATAATCTTCACGAGGACCTTTTTCTGCTTTAGCATGTTTAACAGCTAAATCATAAACATCTTCTAAATTATTTATATCCATATATTATATATAATAAAGACCCCTTAAATAATTTTATATGATAAAAATAAAAATTATATAATAACTATACGACAAAATGTTTATTTTTTAACTTATTCTTTTGCTAATTCTATCATATATTCTATCTGTTCTATTTTGTAAATTGTTGTTTTCTCGATAAGATTTCCTAATGGTTCTAACTCTTCTTTTTCAAATCCTACGTCACGAAGGATTGCGTAAGCATCCCATAACGAGTCCATTTCATCTCTATCCCAGTAGTAGTCTTTCATTTCTTGTTCTTCTACTGGTTCTTCTCCTAACGCTTCAATATACGGGTTTTCGTTGTTGCTTTTGTTCATGTGCTACCACTCACGCTAGCTATCAAAGCTAACGTGAACGGTACTTATCAGGAACGTTCATACCCATATCTTAGGTTTCATTAAAAATAAACATTTCGATTTCTATTTATTAATTATCACCAATTAACATCTTCAACTGTTCTTATGGATAATACGAAATTTTTAACTTCTCCTGTTTCATTATCTAAATATACATGACCAATCTTAACAGAATATCTTTCACCAAACCTATCTGAAAGTAAATAATTTTGCCATTTATCTAAATCTTGTAATTCATTTCTCATTTTTTCTCGTAGTTCTTTTCTGATTTCAGGCCATTTAGAGATATTAAATGGAGAATTATAACCATGTTTAGGGTAAAATTTAAATTCAATACCGTGTTCTTTTCTTGGATCACCTAATGCGTTTTCAATATAAATATTATATGGAGTAGCGTTTTCCATATGATAACGTGTTTATGTAGTCATATAAAAATAACGATTAAGGTTCTTCATAACCCCATTTTTCCATGTATTTTTCATAATTTTCTAATAATTCTGTATATTCTCCATCCTCTATAAATACAACTAAATTATGCAATCCCATACTATTTGCAACTCTTTGAACGCCAGTTTTATTCATCATATTAACTTTTCCTGTACTTTGAACTTTCTTATATTCATGGAATATTTTTTCTGTTACTTCCATAAATATTATTATATATTAAAAAGTTTAAATAATTAACTATATTAGTGAACTACCTCACCCTACTTGTTTGTCCTAACGGACTCACTCGTTGAGGAATGGTTCTTGCTCTCTATTTTAGATAAATTATTTTGGTCTATTCTTAGTAAAAGAAATACAATCGTTAAAGAAAGTAATAGTATGGATATTGGGAGCATCAATATGAAAATTTTCATCAAGAAACAAGGCGGATACCTCGGGGCTTGACCCCGAGCAGTTGGCACATATTTAATTATTTTTTGCGATAATGTATGAATCATACATAACTGTTATTTCTTTCTTTTTAAATGTTCACTTAATTTTTGCTTTTTAATAAATTTCACATTTGTAAGTTTTCCATGATTGAAAGTTAATTCATAAGTATATATTAAATTAATATACTTACCATATATTTTTATGTTACCAGAATAATATATTTTTTTCCATCCTTCCGTTACTTTTTTTCTCATTCCAAAAGCTGAATGCCATTTTTTTCTAAAACCATTAATTTCATTATCATATTTTGGTCGTTCTTCTTTTGGAACTATTTCTGAATGCCAAACTTCTTTAATTAATTGAGAATCTTCTGTTATTTTATATATATTTCTATTTGGTGTACTTAAAGATTTCGTTTGCCATTTAATTGAACTAATTGTAGATTTATCTAATTTTGGTAATTTAATATCTTTTTCAAATATAACTTCATCTGACAAACCAATCATTAGTATATTAAATTACGTTTTATGTTATTATATATTCTTTGATTTTACTATTAAATCATATATGAGCATTTAACGGAAATTTATTTCGATAGATTTAACTTTACATGAAACTAATAACAAATCATGTTTAACCTACCAAAATTGGATTCAGAACCAGTATCCGTTACGACATTGTATCCTGATCCTGAATATCAAAGAAGTTATAATGAAGTGAAATATGAGAAACAAAAAATTGTAGAAGAAAAGTTAGATAGACATATTGATATTATTGGTATTACACATACAGATGCAGATGGTTATGGATGTGAAGTAATGCTTAGAAAAGCATTTCCAAACAAAAATATTGCTGTTTTTGAAGCATCTAACACAGGTCCAAATAGTGTTAAAGAAGTTGGAAAACATATTAAAAATATCACGACAGATTTTTCTCCTGAAATTTATATTATGGACCATAGCCCAAACGAAAATAATGTTGAAGATTTCATCAAACCATTTGAAAACTTTAATACTGTATTTATTGTAGATCATCATGAATGGCCTACAGAAGCATTTGATATTATTTCAAATTGTGCAGAAATTATCCATGATAAAGATTCATGTGCTACTAAATTAGTCCATGATACGTTTATTTCTAATCCAACGAAAGAAATTACAGAGTTAGCTGAAATTATTGAAGATCATGACTTATGGTTGAAAAATGAAAGAGAGAAATCTGATGCTATTTCTGATTTTGCTCAAACCGTAGAAAAAGAACACTTTGTTTATTATTGTGTTAATGAAGGTATTAACGTATTAGAAAATAATAATGTTAAAGAATTTATTAATGAATTTAGAGATACAAAACAGGAAAAAATTGATTTAGGTATTAAAAGAACAGAAAAATATAATATCGAAGGATATACCGTATCTATGACATATGGTTCGTATCCAACTTCTGATTTAGGTGAAGAATTATATACTAATCATAACGTTGATTTAGCTTGTATGATTTATCCTAATGGAATCGTATCATTTAGGTCCCATGATAATTTCCCGTTCTGTAAAGATATTGCTTCTAAATTAGGTGGAGGCGGTCATAACTGTGCAGCAGGTGCAAAACCTGATTTTGTAGGTGAAGATGTTAAAAATGCAGAACATGTTGTAACGCATGGTTTAGCATTAAAGTCATATCTAAGAATGGTTGTTAAAGATTATATTAAAAATAATTGTTAAAAATAATATAATACGTTAATATTTCAATTTCATCTATTATATTAATATCTTCAATTAATATATTTGTAGCTATAACGCCCATTAAAGCACCAAAAATAATAAGTAAATAAGCAATAAATTTTATTATTCTATTCATATTAGATGATAGGTAGGATTCGATGTAATATTATATTTAATAGGTTTTTTAATTCTAAAGTATTCTTCTCCTAATGATTCTAAACATGGTTCTGTATATACATCTTTACCATATTTAAAACCATTATTTTTACATATTTTTTGTTCTTCTAAACTATATTTATTATATAATTTTTTAGCTATAGTATAACATTTATTATAATTATCTAATTCTTCCATATTACTATAATTATCGAATATAAATTCTTTGCTAGATTCAAATATAAATTCTTCATCTGTTAGTTCAATAAGAACGCCACATATATCTTCAAAATCAATTATATCTGTCATTATAACTTCAACTCCTTTAATCATTTTAAAAGTTTTAAATAATTCTGATCTCAAATTTTCAATTTGTTCAGAATTATATGGTTTTTCATAAGTAAGAAGAATAGGATATGAATCTCTTTTGGTAAAATAGTCTTCTACGCGATAGCTAAAATTTTCATAATTACTTAGCATGATTCTTTATTAGATGTTATGTAATATTAAACTTTTCATTATATTTTACATATAATAGTATTTTAAAATCGAAAAATTTATATACTTACATTTATTATGTATAAGTAACATTTTCGTTGCTCATAATACATTCAACGTTCGTTTTTCGGAAGAGCAACGCGAACAGCAACAAGAAGAATTTATTCTATAATAATCTTGTTGCTTTTTCAGNTGGCAAGATTATTTTNATGGTAATTAATTTATCAATAAAACACACTTACTTATAATATAAAATAGTCCTGTAGTGTAGTGGCCAATCACAGGAGGCTTTGGACCTTCAAACTCAAGTTCGAATCTTGACAGAACTATTTATAACGAAAAATAATAATTAGTATTCTAATTGTATTTGCGTAATTATAGATATAATTCGAAAGGTACTTATATATAGAATTATAAAAAAACCAAACACACGTATTCAAAGATAAACTATGAACGAAAATAACTTATTTGCAGAGGATCGAATTGATAATATTGAAGAAATGGAAGAATCTGGTAGAGAACAATATAATTATAATTATGATGTTGAGTTAGATATATCAGAATTTATTAATAAATTTGAAAATCAAGAAGAAATCACAGATGAATCTACGTGGGTTCTTGCAGGAAGAATTGTAAGAGATAATGAATTTGGATCATTTAGATTCTATGATATTGATGACGGTACGGGCAAAGTTCAAATTATGTGTAGAAATAATGAAGTTACAGATTATGATTTATTAGACAATATTGATTCTTATGATCATGTATTATTTAAAGGAACAGCAGGATTCTCTAATACAGGAGAATTAACGTTGAATGCTCAAGAATTTTCAATCGTAGCTAAGTCTCTTAATCATTTTCCTAGTAATAGAGATGATTTAAGTTCAAAGCATACTATTGTACAACGAACACCTTCTTTAGCTTCTGATAAACAATTATTTGATTCTGTTGAAACCAGATTCAAAATTATTAATTTAATTAGAGATTATTTGACTGATGAAGGATTCCAAGAAGTAGATACGCCAATCTTACATAATCATTCTGGAGGTGCAGAAGCAACGTCATTTGATACAGAATGTAATGCTATTAATAGAGAAATGGCTCTTAGAATTGCACCTGAATTATATCTAAAAAGACTTATTACTTCAGGATATAAAAACATCTTCGAAATAGCAAAATGCTTCAGAAATGAAGATATTGATACAACACATAATCCAGAATTTACAATGCTTGAATTATATCAAGTATATTCAAACTATGAAGATATGATGGAAATCACAGAAAATATGATTGGAAATATCGTAATATCTATCACTGATAATGAAACATCCGTGGAATACCAAGGTGAAACTATTGATTTTTCAACACCTTGGAATAGATATACATTTAATGAAGCAATTGAAAAATATACACAATTCACTATTCAAGACACTACCAAACAAAAATTGATTTATTATATTGAGTCTAAATATGATGTAGAATTAGAAAATAATTCTACAAAAGATGATGTTCTGATGGAATTATTTGATTTAGAAGTCGAATCAAATATTATCCAACCAACATTTATTACCAAATATCCAACTTCTTCTACGCCGTTATGTAAAACATGTTCGGATGATGAAGATAGGGTTGAACGTTTTGAAGCTATAGTATGTGGTATTGAAATTGCAAATGCATATACAGAATTAACAGATCCAAGACAACAATTAGAACGATTTAAAGCCCAAGCAAATGTTGATGAAGACATTAATGTTCCATTTGTTAAAGCTATTTCTTATGGTATGCCTCCAACAGCAGGTCTTGGACTTGGTATTGATAGAATAGCTATGTTACTAACTAACAGCGAATCTATTAAATCTGTAATTCCATACCCAATAACAACAAAAAGAATTTAAACGAGGATAAATATATAACTTTATTAGTCAATAAGTTTTATACTATTACTACATGGAAATTTCCAATATCAAAAAACGTATTAACGAGGAAACAGATATTTCTAAAATAACAGATGATAAACTTGATATAAAAAAACCTAGAGTATTCGAAATTCAACCTAATCCTTTCATTACTAATAAAAATTATAAATATCGACAAAATAGAAGTAAAAATATTTCAGAGCGTAAAGAAAATAATATTATACTAATAGGATATCAATTAAAAATTAATAATAAAACAGAATGGATTAGTAAACAGATAACATATGAATTAGATCATCTTCCGTATATGAATCATATTAAAAAAGAAGTTATTGGTGAAATTGACGGTTATAGATTATATTCTTCTATATATAAAATTAATAAAAATTGGATTGAATAATAAATATTATTATATAAATTAATTTATTTAAATCGATCTAACGTATATTTATATTCTTTTTCTTTTTTGTTTTTTGCTCCTTCCGTAATCTGTTTAAATGGGTTAATTTTTTGTCCTTTTTCATTTTCAAACATATAAGTTTTCTTTTTAGGTTTTTGTAATTTTGGATGTTTCTTGTCATATATTAATTCATATACAAAAAAGTAACTAAATAATATAATTAGCGTACAAATTGTAATCGTTATACTTTGAATCATATGTTGAATTGTATACAATGAGTAATATAGTTTTTGATTTTTAACGTACCGTAACTATATAAAAATATAAATATTGGGAAAACCAATGTTATGTTAAAATGAAAATTTATAAAGAAAATAATAAACGCTGAGTTGATGATAAATGGCAATATTAGGTTATATTTGTGATGATTGTGGGGATGAATATCCAAAACGTGATCCTGCTGCTGTCGTACAGGATAAATATTTAAATTGGTTAGATTTGTGTAGTTAATGTTATGAGAATTAGGAAAAATAAACTTTTATTTAATTAAAATATAATATATTTTAAAAATATATAAAAACCTTAGTTATTTAGCATATAATATAATACTATTTTATATGGTTGATAAAAATTCAATAACACTAGAAGAAAAAATGTATTTTATTACGAACGAAAATGTATATTTAATAGGTGAATTTTTAATTGGAAAAGAGAACATGCGTGCTACCGTTTGGTTTAAAGAATCAAATGAAAATATTCTTGTTGCATGGAGTGACGGAGATAATTCTATTGAATCCATAAAAGAATTATATAATAGAAATCCTGAACCTATAAACAAAAAAACACGTAGAAAATGGGATGATGTTGTGAATAACACTAATCTTTGAATTTATATATAATTTTTTACAAACATGTATNAAATTTACGTAATATTTCATTGAATCACATAGAAGGATAATACAGTATTAATGTGTATTAAGCTTTTATACAATTATATAAAAAGTTTTAATACGAGCTATTTCTAATTTTAGATTATGAATCAGTTGAATAACAGATATAAATCAATTAAGAACGAGAATGAATATATTGTGCTAAACAACACTATTATTAAGGAAAAAAACAAATTTAGGATTCAAGAGAGTGATAATATTGTTGACTATGAAGTTATTTCTATTAATAAATTTGAAAATACAGTAGATATTTATAATACAAAATCTAATAAGAGTTTTACGGTTGATTTAGATTATATTGATAATTTACTTTCAAGTACTGATGTTATTCATATGTGTATGTTACAACATAATGTTATTGAATTAGATAACAATATTAGTAATGTACATATTTGGGTTTACAGAATTGAGAATAATAATGATATTTCATTTGCTTGTATGTGGTCTTTATCTAATAAAGAAATTGATAATAAAATGCCTACGATTCATGGGTTAGAGAAATCTAGTGATATTGAATCAATACATGATATTATTAAATATAAAAATGAAAGCCAGTTTGAAAAATTATACGATGAAGTTGGTAGTGATATTAAGAATGATATTGATCATGTGTTAATGAAAAGTAAATATAATTATAATAAATTATTTAATATTAGTGATTTAAGTATTTATGATGAAGTTCTCAATAACAAGTTTAATAGTTGAGAAATTATCTATTTTTTAGATACGATTATTTTTAATGTTCCCGTTTCATAATTAGTAACATGTCTAATTTTATAATATTCAGATTCCCATGCTTTTTTAAATACAGTATGCCATTCCATACTTCCAGTTATAGAAAAATGAAAGAAAACCGTTGAAGTATATGGACTTCTTGATTCAATAGCTTTTTCTGAACTTTGTGATTTTGCAACTCTAGGAGGATTATCTTTTCTTGATGTTCTCTGAACAAAAGATTTTGCATCTTCTACGGATCTATCTAAATCTTTAGGTTTTTCTCCCGTTAAAACATTCGTAACATCAACATTTCCCGTATATAAAACATTTTCATATATATGTTCACCTAATAATTGTTTTTCAGTTATATTTATATTTGTTCTATTTGTATCTTCAAAAACTTCTGGATCTGCTGGTTTCATATAAAAATATATATATTATGATGTTAAAAGTTTTTTTAATATATTAAAACGGAATTAACGAACTTTATTAGTTATAAAAAATTAAAATTCTAATCAATTATTGAGAATTTATTTTTTAGAAATTATATTCATAATCGGGTGTTTTACAGTCTTCACAGAAACCAGATGCATTGTAACATTTTTCACCACAGCCTTCACATTCATTATTGTCGTTAGGATTTTGATTAGAGATCATTGTTGATTTACCCATATTATACTCTGTACTGGAAGTAAATAAATGTTGTGTATTACTACCACTGTACTAATAATATAATAATTATAATTAATTTTAAATTATATTCTAGTGTATATTTTGTTTTAATTTTTCAATAGAATCTTTTTTCAAAAGTAAAATTATTTGGATTAATATTTTCAATTAAAAAATTATATACTGATATAGCTGTGTTTTTATCCAATACACTCTGATGTTGAACCTGAAATTCCCGTTCCAAAACTACATGATTTTAACTCATTAGGTTTTAATACTGATATACGATATTTTTCATTTTCATATTGATTTTTTATTAATTTAATAATAATAATACCATTACCGATTTCTTTTTTCATATATTTGTATTATAAATAATACATTATAAAATTTCGTTTGAAAACGTAATATATTTGATCCCCTCAAAGCATGTATCATGTTCGCTACGCATGATCATGTAGGATCTCTAACCTACTTATCTTTGAGTTGATTGTCCAGTGGTCTATCACACCACAAATTGCCACTATTTTCCAATTTCCCTTGTTTCTATAGAGGCGTTTGTTTTACGATGATTTTTTTGTGTTACTTACCAATATTTTGTCACGTCTAGAGTTACTCCTTCGGTCTGTTGTTAGCAGTCCGATAGTTCGCTCAACTTGGATTACTACTCTGGCTTTCACTACACAATATACTTATCTTATATTGTAATAAAGATTTCTATTTGTATTTTATATTAAATTATATTTAACATAAACAATAACTATTATTTGGTTACAGATTGTATAATAACATATGGCAATTGAAAAAGATAAGTCTATTATTGGTTTTGGACAAACACAGAAAGAAGCTTGCAATAATGCACTTGAATTACTAAAAGAAATAAATAATTATAAAAGTATTAGTTTTAATTCTTTAGGAAAAAAACCAGAGGACAAATCAGATTCTGAATCTTATAAAACAGAGTTAAATTATAATTATAATGATAATAGAGAAAATAGTATTCCTGTTGTAATATCCGTGTTAATGGATGATATGGATGTGTTATCTAAACGAGATAGGAAATGGACGGCTGAAATTTCTCTTGATGAATAATAGTAATATTACTATTTTTTAATAGTATTGTACTATTAAATTATAGTAATATATTTTATTTTTTGATAGTAAAATGTGGATACGGTATATTTATATTATTATCTTCAAATTCTGTTTTAATCTCGGTAAAAACAGTTGTTTAAGCAGAATTAATAATATTTGGCTTAGGAACATCTAACCATACTTTTATTGATAATGTAATTTCAGAATTTTCAAAACTTTCACAGTTGTTGGTTAGAAATCAGATATATAATTTAAAAAATAAAGTATATTATGAATTATTCGTCAAACAATTTGTCTACTCTTTCTTCTTTTTTTTCTTCCATACTTCTGTTTAATTCATTTGATTTTCTCCATTCTTCTAATACGTAATACGTAAATAATACTGACACTACTATTATTGTAATGACAATAGCAGATACAAGTAATAGTATTACGCTCATTTTTTAATCACCATCATCATCTTGATTATCTTCTACGTCAAGTATTGGTGCTGCATCAGCATCTATTATCATGGTACCTTCGTCTTCGTCAATTGCTTCAATCCATTCTGCTTGTAATGCTTCATCAACACCGCCGTAAGATTCTACAATCGTATCGAAAGCATCAGCTTGACCTTGTGCTCTTTCTCTGTCAGCATCAGCATCAGCTTCGGCTTCAATAATCACTCTTTCAGCTTCCGTTGACTCCGTAGCAATCTCTTCAAATCCTTTATCTAACTCTTGAGATAATGATACTTCTTCAATTCTTACGGATTGAATATCAATTTCTGGTGATAATTCTTCATTTTCTTTTCTAAGTTGATCTTCAACAGATTCTTGAAGCTCTTCTCTAAGTATTGACATATCTGCTCCTTCATCTTCATCATACTGTTCAATCATTTCTAATGCACTTATTGAAGATGAACCATCCTGTACAGCCGATTCAATAGCTCTTTCTCCAATTCTCTCTTCCCATAATTCTACATCATCAAAAGATCCAGACTGGTCACTATCAGAATAAAATGAATGTGCTTCTTCTGAATCCAAAGAATACGTTACGGAAACTTTAGCATTAACATCTTGTCCGTCTGCTGTTAATCCTTCATCAACATCTAATTGCATTGTTTGTGGAGAAGTTTGTAAACTTTCTGTACTATATGCAATACCATTAGGTATTGGACCATCACCTGTTAAATAACTACCTTGTTCATATACTGTTCCTGTAGCTTCACCCCAATTTGTTTCAACATGTACTTCATTTTCATCTACTGTACCCCATGCTAGAACAGAGCTAATTATAATTCCAAAAACAACAAATATTACTAATATAACTATACCTACAACTGCACCCTTTAATAAAACATCTCTTAAATCTAATTCTTGTTTCATGCAAATAGGTGTTTACACTACACTTTAATAAATAAAACGGTTAATTTAAAAAAATATATATATTAATTTATGAATAGTCTGGATTTAAATATTTATATTTTATTTCAAAAAGAGGATACCTATCAGAACTAGATATTCCTAGTATTTTAACAGGTCCTCCATAATTACTATAAGGTTTTTCTTCTCTAGCTTTTCTTGTATCAGTTATTGAATTAGCTTTATAACCTACTGCTAAAGAAGCTATTTCTTCAACATGTTCTCTTAGTTCTTCACTATTAAAAACGTCTTCGTGATATTTATTTGGTTTAATATAAATGCGTGTTATAATTGAATTAGATGATTCACTTTTTATAATTCCATTATTTGGTCTATTTTTATCAATAGATACAACACCATAATTATTATTTATTAATCTTTGAACTTCAGATATAAATCTATCAGCTTTTTCAAATTTACTCATAATAGATAATATTTAATAAATGGNTATAAGTGTTTTTATATAAAATTTTANTAGTAAAAAATTTTACTTAAGTGGATTAATTGGTGAATTAAATCCCCCTCTGATTAATGGTTTTGCAATATGACGACGAGCACAAGGAGGTACTTCATACCAGCCAATATTAAGATCTCTATCAATCGTGATTGTATCTTTTTCACGTTGTTTATTAGAGCATTTTCTACATCTGTATCCTTGATTAGCTCCAGCACTTTGCATATTAATACCACAATTTTCACATTCGGGATTAACTTTTTCTGTCGTATTCAGTTCTCTAATAGCGAATTTTTCTAGTTTCAAAGAATCTTTTGAAACTTCTCCACAAACCGTTACTTTATCACCAATTCTAAGTGATCTAACATAATCTCTAAATCGTTTTGTTGGTTCAAAAGCAATAAGAGTAATTGAATCCATTCCATCTGTCATATTAACTTCCACACGACCACCTTTTTTTGTTTGTGGTTCAGAACAAATTTCACCTTCAATACGATATGCTTTTTCATTTTCAAGTTCTGTTACAGAATTAGCATCCTGAAGATGAACATCTGTTCCTTGATTTGTAACAAAAAGTTGTCTAGAAATAATTGGTTGACTATCAATTTCTTCTGATAGTGATTTAATAGATTCTTCACAATCACCGCGAACAGCAAATAGAATTGGACAAGGAGTATGGGGTACACAAACCATATCTCCCTCTTTTCTATCTACAGTGTCCCACGCATGAGGATAATATTTATTAGCTGCTTTGAACAATGATTCAGGATCAACATCCCTTTCTTGATTACATTTATCAAGTTCCCGATATGAAATATATTCATATGTGAAATCCGTAAGAGCTTCACTTGCTCCAATTGCTGCTAATGAACCAATTCGACCGCGACCATTACCAAGATAATCTGAAAGATATCCTTCATCAGAAATAATTTCTTCAGCGTATTCAATATCTAATAGTTCATGAATAGCCTCAAACGTAAAATTAGAAACGGTTTCAGAAACAGTATTATCTTGGCATACAACAACCCCAGGATTCGTATCTTTATCTTCTGTTGCTGAATTAGGAAATACTTCTTCTTTTGCAATTTTAAACGCCCGTTCAGGATCTGCTGACGTGTGGATAGCAACGGCGGCATTTCCTCTTGTTTTATGTTTTGCTGCTGGATTGAGACGAGTCAACATAACCTTATTTACGTCTTCACCTAACTCTTTCAACCGTTCTGAAATTAGATGACCGATAAATGTAGTACACATTCCGTATGTGCGCGAATCCGTATCATCAATTCCAATAATCGTCATGATACACAATACACTCTCTCTATATTTAAATATACCTATATTAGTTTCTAACGTCAATAATTCATATAATTTATAGAAAATCTAACTAATTAGTTATTCAATATCTTCAGAGGATATTTTATTGTAATTATTTGAATAATAATAATTTTGATAACCATAATTTACTTTCCCCGTTTCAATAATTGTCTTATACTGCCAATCAGCAGGATTATCAAATTTATCTTCTACTTCTTCCCATGTATTTATAAATGAAGGATATTCAGAACCTATTGAATTTAACCATTCTCCAAAACTTGAGAACCAGAAATCTTTTAATTCCTCATCTTCTAATTCTTCAAGATAACTTCTAACATTATCAACATCCGTTTCTTTTTTTTATGAAATTTAATTCAAATCTATGAATAATATATCGATTTATAACCACTTATATTTTATTATTTATTTTTAAACATCATATTCGTCATTTTTTCGTATGTATAAAATACTGATAAAAAAGTAATAATAGATATTGTAAGTAAATAAATATCACCCCATATAATAATTGACATAAATAATAAAAAATATATACTTATAAAAAACCAATCATATACATTAAAATCTTCTTTTAAGTTAAATTTATCATTTTTATAATCTGTTTGCAAAGATGTATTGTTATATTGTTTAATTTTATTATTAATTAATTTTGTTTCTTCAATTGCTATCCAATAATTACAATCCTCACAATCCATCGAGAAAAAATCCCCTTCATTTTCTTTATATAAATCTCCTTTACATAACGGGCAATATTCTTCATCTTCTTCTATATTTATAATATTCTTCATATATATTTTATTATTTATTATGTATTATATTTTTTCACTATCTATCTTATTTTTTAGAAAGTTTTTCAGATTGTTCAGCTATAACCTCACCATGACAAAGAGGACTATCATCCGTTATTCTTTGACAATAACATCCAAGAATATTTCCTGATAAATTTCTTATTGCATTTCGAAATTCTTTATCATTTTCTAACTTATTTTCAAATTTAATACGATATAATTCAACACATTTCTTTCTTCCATACTTATTTTTATTAAATGGATTACCTAACTACCCTTTTTTACCAATATCTGAATTTAATAAATGAGAACCATTATACCTCCCAATATAAACGTCAATTTCATCGGTCACTCGCTAACAGTTACCCTTGAAATCCCACTACCAACACTGGTAGTGAGATGGTAGTGATTTAGATTACTATGATAAAAGTATTTTGGTTTAATTAAATATATAGTATTTTATAATAAAAATATATTAGAATGGAATATATCGAAACTACATCTTTATTTGGTTCAGAAGTAACGATAATAGGAACGACTCATAAATATACAAAAGATTATGAAGATAGAATTACAAATAAGTTAAATCAAATAAGTCCAGGATTAGTTCTTTTAGAGTATCCTGAAAATGGTCATCCAAGTAAAAATTTAGAAGATTCTGAAGCAAGCGATATTAGAGGTTGTTTAAATTATTGTAATTCAAATCCACGTGTTGAATATAAATGTATAGATAAATATACAGGGAATTTTGATAAAACTTTTAAAGAAGAAATAAAAGAAGATGTTAAAGATAATTTAAAAGAAGCAAACACAGGTGATGAATACCGTGATGTTATTTTTAATCAAACAAATAATTTTGCAAAAGTAAATAATGAAAGAGAACAGAATATGGTTAGAAATATAATTAATTATGCAGGAGATTATACTCAAATATGCGTTGTAGTAGGTTCAACACATTTTAGCCCAATATATAATTCTATAGAAACTTTTAATTATTAATAACTAATTAATATATTATACTGTATGGAAAAAATCGTTTTTAAGGTGATAGATCAACCTTCATATCACAGTTGGGGCATTGTCCAAAGTTAAGGACAAGCTTTTCTTCTGTGGTACTTTCTTCACATTCTCTGCACTTTACAACTTCCTTCGTGTATGAAGCTTCGGCGTTTCGAAGGCTCATTACATGTTATTGATATACGCCTAATTATAAATACTTTTTGGTATTTATTCAATTAAATGGCTTATATGTTTTAACAATATTCATTTCATATTCAATTTTAGTTTCTAATAATTCAACGAAATTTTTAATACTATTAGATGTTGTATTAGGTTTGGTTTCAATAACAAGTTTGTTATTTGTTACATCTACAATGAAAGTTGAAAATTCTTCTGTATCATATATAGAATATTTATTTTCAATATTATATGAAATGATATATGAATCTGTTTTCTTTAGGTTTCCAATAATTTTATTAATTTTACTAATTTCGTAATTATTATATGATAATTCAAAATGCGTATGGAGTTCAGTATTTGTATTTTTATATATTGGATCTCCTCGTTGATCAAATTTCATAATACCCTTGCTATCTGTTTCAATAGATCTTTCAAATTTTTCTTTTTGTGGTTTATTTGATACATCAAACAGATCTTCTGATTCATTTTTATTATCCATATACATAGGTTAGATTGATACTTAATATAATTATTGATTTCTCTGTAGTGTGTATTATATATGTTATAAAAATTCTAATAGTTAAAAATAATTTTGATTAATCTTCTAATGTTTATTACATATTTAAATCATACATTTCAACTCCTGAAATACTTTCCGATCGAATAATATTATTTTCTTTTGCGCTTCTAATAACAACTTCTAAAGAGGCATCACATAGCCCTAGTTCATCTTGTAATGATTCAAACGTTAAAGGACCATGATAATATAAAATCCGAATAGCTCTCTTTTGATCACCTTTTCTTCCTCCTTTTAGTCGATCTACGTTAATAGCTTCAACCATATCTTTCGTTATGCTTTCTACTGTCATGTTTTGAAACACTTTATTTGTTTGAGTAACTTCTCTCGTATAGATATAATTTTTTCAGGTACTTAAAAATACCGAATAAATGCTTTGAACGTTCTAATACTGATTTAAGAAAATTAAATAATTTTATAAATTATATTTATGAAATTAAATTACCTATTAATATAAATAAAATAAATATAGATGATGAAAAAGTTATTATATATAATATAAATATTTTAAATTTATATTTTATATTTATTATAGCATAAAATGAAGGAATAAATAATAAAATAAATGTTACAATGTTATATATAAGGAAATATTCTGATACATAATTTTCTCTAATAGAAAATATAAATATTATAATAGAACTAATGGGTAACAGAAATATATAATAATTATATTTTTTAAATTTTGGATGCATAATTATTATTAAACTTAATATTGAATATATTATAAATTTAAATATTGTAAATATTGTTATATGTAATGGATCAGGCCAATTAGGAAATAAGTATTCAAACATTTATTATTATACTATTATATTATAATATATCTTTAATGTTTTCCTAAAATTAATAAAATTATATAAGTTAAAAAAACAGTGTTGTACATTACAACCGTTAAGATTATTTATGGTGTGTGTGTATAGTATATGTATGGAATTAGGTACGGAAATTGTTCAAAAGATATCTCGCTTAGAAGAAAAAGATGTAGAAGAAATGCCTGTATTATATGAAAAGGTATCACCAGATAGTTTAGATAGAGTTGTAAGATCATTTGAAGATAAAGAATCTTTTGTCCAGTTTAACTACTATAATTATATAGTAAAAGTATATGGTGATAAAACAATCGAATTAGATAAAATATAATACAACCGTAATAAGATATTTAGAATAACAAATAAATATTATTATAAGATGCATAAAAATACCGTTACTAATGAGATCATATATAATAATTTTATTGATCCAGATTCTCCTTTTCCAGAGAATATTGAAACACATAATCTTATTTTAAAACGGGTTCATTCTCATTATATAGATATTAAAAAATTACATTCTTTATTTAAAAATATTAATGAAGATATACTAAAAAATAATCGTGTTTCAAAACATAATGATATGGGTGATACTGTTGATTATTTAAATAAATGTATAGAATATTGGAAACAGGGTGATATAGCTACGTATATAATAATAGATAAAGATTCAACAGAATATGTTGGAACTTGTTCAATGAATTTTTCAGATTCCTTAACTAATTGCGAAATTTGTGGATGGTTTAAAAAAAGTTCTAATTATAATCACATAGGAGAAAAAGCTGATGCATTTATAGATATAGCTTTCAATGAATTTAGTGTTAATTATGTTGAATCTAAATGTATATTAAGTTCACATAATAAATTAACTCATATTAAAGAATATATAAGACGTTATAATGGTGAATATACTGGTATAACACCTGATGATGCTAACATATATAAAAATAATAAACGATCAACAATATATTGTCATCAATTTATAATTACAAAAGAACAATATGAATCTAAAGATATAGGACTTAAATGTAATATACCAGGAATAAGTATAAGAAATATTAAATTAAAATAATATACTATTTAAATATTATACTGGAAGTTTTGAATATATTCTTCTCTTTCTTTTTTAACGTTGAAATGTGTTGTAATTGATGAAATATTACAGAACATATAGCTAATATCTTTATCGATAGATTTATTTCTAATCTCTTTGATAGTTTTACGCTCTTCTGGTTTTATATAAGTACATACATAAACTTTTGATTCTTCATTATTTTCTTTATTTAATAATTTAATATTATTATTTTTAGTAATTACGCTAACAGTATCATTTTTATATGATTCAATTTCTGAAATATAATTCATTGGAATATATGTTTCTAATCGATAAAGTTCATCTACATGTTTACAATTATTTTGAATCAGTTCAATAATACCTTTATTTTCTGGAGAAACTTCTGTAATAGCATTATTTAAAATATCTATTTCTGTATCAGTAATTGCACATCGAACATGACTTTCATTTTCATTTTTTTCATGTGAACAATCTTGAATACGAGATGTAACCGTATTAAGAATTGTTTTATCATCATTTTGATCTAATGGATCATCTTCAGCATATTCAAATGCTACATCTAGAATAACAGCTAGTTCTCTATATAGTAAATCAACCTCTAATAACATTGTATATTCCCCTTCAATTGAACAAATTGAACCTTTTGTTTCCATTTCAGACATACAAATGTATAGTAATTATTTGTATTTAAACGTTATGATGTACAATACAACTTTTAACAATACATTAACAGTATTATATTACGAAGGATTCCAATCTTCAGGCACTTCAACAAATAGTGGTTCAGAATCTTCGATCATAAGTATATGTTGTCCATCATCAACAACATTATTAAAATCTTCTGATATTGTAAGTACATGATTTGCCTCTATTTTTTCAGAAGAATCTTCAATATATTCAAAACCTCTTACTTCAACATGATTTGAATCAACAACTAATTCTGTGTCTTCTCCTTTAAAAGTAGCACCTTCACTAAATACTTTTACATGATTATTATCTATAACAAGATCTTCTGTATAGATATTATCTTGTAATACAATTGTATCATGATTATCAACGTTATCTTCTAATTCTTTTATACTATTATAATATTTAACGTCTTCATAATTCCCTTCTCCAAAAACATGCAAATCTCCATCTAAATCATATGACGTGTTAAATTCATAAACTTCATTTAAATTATTATATCCTTTTCCATATATAGAACCTTTTAAATTAACATCTTCTCCATACGTTCTTAACTTAACAGAATTATCTTCACTTAATTCTGTATAGCCCCCTACGTTTTCAGCTACTAATCTTTGTATATTATTAAAATCATGAACTTTAATCTCAATGATTTCTCCAATCGGTTCTTCATCATATATCGTCACGTCAAAATTTGCATAATTTGGATTTGAAATATCTGTATTAGATTTATCAAAAATCATAATGGATGATAATCCAACTAACATAATAGTACAACCAACTATTAATGAAATTCCAATAACTGGTGAGATTCCAATATTTTTTATATTTGGTTGTACCATATTATATATTACGTTATTAATTATTATATACTTAAGTATTAATATCTATACATATAATATATATTATATTAATATTTTAAAAAATATATTAATACGAAAACATAAAATTTTTTAAATTACAAAATTATAATATAAATAATGAAACTTAAAATAATTCATTTTTTATTAATTGGCTTAATAACTTCAACAATAGCAACAATCGGAAGCTTATATTTTAGTTTTGGAATGAATCTAATTCCGTGCGAATTATGTTGGTATCAAAGAATACTAATGTATCCTATAACTATTATATTTTTATATTCTATATATTATAATTCTATAGATATAATAAAACCAACTATATTATTATCCACTTTAGGTATTATAGTATCTTCATATCATTCTATAATTCAAAGATATGATATAATAAACGTAGATACATGTGGTGGAATAACATGTACAAATATTGACTATAAGTTATTTGATTTATTAACAATACCTAATTTAGCTCTTATAGCTTTTACTATTATCTTAATAATAAACATACTAATAATTAAAAAATATTCGTAATTAGTTGTTTAAAATATTTAAATCCCAATACGATACATACTTTGTTTTGTTATTATATTTTTCAATAGCTTCTTCAAGAGAATCAGCATCAATAGTTACTCTCGTTGATAATTCTTCATTATTTTCCCCAATAGATTTAACTCTTAAATCGTATTCTTTCATATTTAACCTAAAGTTTTCGTCGTATTATTAACATCATTAAATTCAATTTCTACTTGCTGGTTATCTTCCATATTTACATCTATTCGATAATCATAAGATGTTATAACTTGTGCTCCTATTTGATCATCATCTAAGTCTGCATCTAAAACAACAGAAACGGTTCCATCATCTTGTTCTTCAATATCTGATATATATACATCTAATCCAGCTTGTTCACCCATATATTGGCCTTCTATTACCCATATATCATCATCTTTACTCACTACTTCAGCCGTTGAATCTTTTATATCTTGATTTGTATCTTTTTCCGTCAATTCAACCATTTCTGCAGAAGCTTCTCCAGCTTCTGTACTAGAATACATAAATGTACCACTCAATAATACTAATAAAGAAACCATTGAAATAATTATTATTATATTTTTGTTTTCCATATCTATAAGTAGATATTTGAACACTATAAAAATTATTATATTTAAAGTAATTTTATGTTAAAAATTTAAATCAAAGGTTTTTTGTGTTGCTTACGTGTAATATATCATATGATTACCGTGTATTATTTGAATTAGGATCGAAAGCAAAGTGAAAAATAACAAGATTTTTTCCATAAGTATCATAATCCCGTTGACGAGGAATTTGATAATTTACCTATCAATATTGAAAATGATACCGTATATGTACCCAAAAATTGGTACAGAAAAGTAACAGAAATAGATACTTTAGATATAGAAATTACAGATGAAGATTTAGAACTGATATGGTCAGTTTTTCAAAACTATTTCTTGCCAAATGGTAAGAAAACTAAATAGGTTAAAAGAAAAGTAGGTAATATAGGAGATCGAAGTATGAGTGTGGGAGATATTATTGATTTAAATGGTGATTTATATATTGTTAATTATATTTGATTTAATAAATGTATTGGAAGTGAACTACTTTACTAGTTCGTTTCACTTACTCGTTGAGGAAGAAGTCTTTCCCTTTCTATTTTAGATAAATTATTCATTTAAGTTAAATTTGTTATAAATTCACAACCTTTTTATACTATTATAATATATATTATATTATGAGCCAATCTATGGATTCTAATGCGTTAAAAAATACAACGCAAGAATCATTAAATATAGATATACCTGAAGAAATAGTAGGAGAACATATTTTTGAAAGTGTATTATATTTTCAAACGAACACCGTTTCTAAATTATTAACTGGAGGTTCAAATAAAAAATCAAAAATAAATAAAATTAAAAAATTAGTTAAATCAGAAAATTTACCAGGATATCCAAATAATGTAGCCGTAAAAACTGATAATTATAATTATATAATTTGTGAATTTACGAGTAAAAGAGTTATAAAAGATTCTTTTATCAGAGAAAATATAAAAAATGCGGTAAAATCAGATGAATATACTGTTGAACATGAAGAAAATTACAACACAGGTACTCTTAAAATAACTGTAAAAAAATTATAATGAATATATCGTTTTAACCTTTGTCTCTAACATGTTTTGAAAATTTTCTCCTATTATAACCTGATTTTTTCATTTTATTTCTAAAATTCCGATATTCTTTTCTAGCTCTACCTAATTTCTTTGGATCAATTGTTCCATCATAATTAATTAATGAACCCATATCAATAGACTCAAATGCTGAATCATAAACAGTAAATATATTTTCAGGACCCCATAATTCATTACCAAGAAGTAATGTATTTTCTTCGAAACTAACTGTTGATATTTTTTCAGAAACTATTTTTGGGTCCCAATCAATACCATCATCTCTGTCTGAAACATCCGTAACTTCTATATTTTTCATCTTCCAATCTTCTGTTATAGTTGTCATAATTCTAACTTCAGAGAACCCAATACATGGAAAAAACAAAATTGGAACGGAACATTCTTCACAGTATGTTGCTAATTGTATTAATGGTCTATTTGATTCAATATAATTTAATTTGGGATGTGTATTATTTAATACATTATCTGCTAAATATTGACCTATTCTAGGATTTTTAGATTTTGGAACACCTTTTGAACAAAAATCACATATATAGTGATCATCTGTTTCATTTAAATCAGGACTTAATATTTTATTTTCTAAATCTGATTCGAGTTCCTTTACTGTTAGATCTGAATTTATTTCTGTATTTGGGTGTATATCAGGTGCCATTGTTTTATAGTCTCTATTTTAACGTGCAATAGTACCACAGCTAGGAATATAAAGCTCACTTGTTTATATATTATAATTTAATTTTTAAATTTAAAAATCAAATATAAACTGAAAATATAGTATTAAAAATAATAACTATAAGTCAAAAATGATCAAACCTACTTTCTTTAGAAATTTTACTATCTTTCAAAGGTAAATAATCTTTTGTAGGCCATTCACCAACATATATATCACCAAAATTATTATTTCTAACTTCAGAACATGGTTCGACAACAATAGATTGATTATTATGAGGTACGATAATTATATAATGATTTGCTTCCATTGGGACTTCTTCTGTTGTTTTTGGAACATGTTCTCTATACTCTCCTGTTTCTGCTGCATATACACAATCTTTATATAATGATTCATCTGAAATAATATTATTATATGTATATTCAGAAAATTGTACAATATCCGTTATAATACCTACCTTATGTAATTTGTGAGGTATATTATTTTCGTAGAGTTGCCTACTCATTTCTTCGGCATTTTCGTAACAGTAGCCTATAAGACATGAGCTATGTTTCTTTCTTTCTTTTTGGGCTTGATGAGCAAGCGTATGAAGATCCCGTTTTAATGACATATATTTACCTTCGTTTTCCATGCATATATAAATTTTTATTTCAAATTATATGTATTTATAATTAGTTTATTTTTTAATTAAATAATTTAATTCACGATAATTATTTTTCAATATTGCTTTTTGTTTAGATAATTCATATTCTGAAGATTTGTCAAATTCAAAATCATAGTGTATCCCGTTTTTGTTATAAAATCTTTTATAATTAATATAATTTCTAAGGTACATCCAGTATTTTAATTCATCATAGTTTATTTTTTTATTATATAAATTTCTAAATTTATTTATTAATATATAAGAAGCATATATAAACGTATATTATATTCCTAATCTAGTTTAATGCGGGTTCTTTGTTTTAAAATCATATAAAAATTCTATAGTATTTTTAGATTTGTTTAAATCTTTAATAGCTTTTGATTCTTCTGATAAAGCACGGTTTCTATATTCTGTAATAAATCTTTCATCAATTCCAAGATATTTACTGATTAATTCTTCTGATTTACATTCTCTTAGATAGATAAGAACGGCAGCATCTAAAAATCCAATATGCGTTGATTTATATATTTTCATAGCTTCATTAATATACGGAACGATTTCACTTTTCAATAGGTGTATGAATTCTTCTTTATAAGTTTTACAAAAATTACTAATTTCTGTTTCAGGTAATATTGGATTGATAGTATTATTATTAATATATCCTATCATATCTAATTGATTCCCTTCATAGAATTTAAAATCAATATTTAATAAATAATCTATACTCGTATTTCGTAATTTAACTAATGGTAAACTAATAGAAAAATTAATAATTGAAATACGCGTTGATTTGTAATTTCTAAAATATGTAGTAAATATATCATCATAATTAGTGTTTTTTTGATTAAATTGTTTTTTCAAATTTGCACACCATTTAAGAATAGCAACAACCGTTTTCACGCAATTTTCTGAATCATTTAACTTAGTTGTTTGTTTTTGGTTTTTGATTATATTTTTTGATTCTGCAATTATTTCATCCATTTCATAATTAAACTCAGACCTCGTTATTTCTGGAATTTTATTAAGTTGGTTTAAACTATGTTCTAAAATCATAACCGACTTTTCTATTGAACCATCATAATCTACTCCTGAATCTTTAAAATTAAACCTGTGAAAGTTTTCCATGTCAATATCTATTTTACTTAGAAATATAAATCTTATTATTTTGATTGAGATTTAGCTATCAATTAACAATAAAATAGTTTTAACTATTATTATCAAAATAGAATTTATACTGTATGACATGACAGTAATTGGTTTGATGGGTTTACCTGATGCAGGAAAAACAACAGTAGCAGAGAATTTAGAAGATAGAGTAAATTATAATTTTTATGTACTAACAATGAAAGAAGTTTCCTTTAAAGAATATAATAAAACTTGTAAAAATGGTTTAAATATATTTCCAAAAGATATGAGAAGAAAAATATATGATAAAAAAACTTGAAGATAAAATTATACCTAATGGTGACGTTGAAAAAGAAATTGATGATTGAGTCGATTCTGTTTTATCTGTTAATGATATTTATTTTACTTCAAAAGCCGTTGAATTAGCAAATAATATAGAAGGTATCGATTATTTAGTTATTCATGAAATTCGTATCGTAGCAGACGTTGAAAAGTTCAAACGATCATTTAATTGATTGGAATTAATATATATACATACGCCTTTTAATATTTGGTTATAAAGATTAAAAAATAGAGGAAGAAAAGGAGAATCAAACATTGGTCCTGATTATCTTGTTAAAAGATACAAACAAGAATTATCTTTGGGGTTGACATAATATTAAAAACACACAATATACATTATTTCTATAATAACTATTCAGATGTTCCTGAATTACGTATAATTATAGTAATTTTTAAATGAAAATATTATTAATTAATGGTTCAANATAATTATTAAGAATATATTATAATATATTAAATATATATTCAATTTCTAAAATACCAAAACCAATAGAAAATACTATAATACTAAACAATATACTTAACATTATACCTAAAATAGTTATTTTTTCCATTGAATAAGCTAAAATTAATCCAGGCAAACTTATAATAGTTAGTAATATCAATATTGGAAAAGTAATAATAATTTTAATAGATTTTAGTTTGTTTTTGATGGCAAAAAATGGCGATATAGCATCAGAATATGATGGAAGCGAACGAGAAGCAATAGATATAGATAAATAAACTAATAATATAAATAAAATATAATGTTCAAATTCTGTAAGAGTAATTGTTTCTGTAAAACGAGCTATTAAAAATGCTATAATAGTATTAAATAAAAATGGTGCATATGAAATAAAAAATAGTCGTTTGAAATTGTAATGACCATAATGAGTAACGTGACTTGTAAGATCTATATCTTTAATTTTTATATTTGGCATTAATAAAACAGCTAAAACATGAGATAATTCATGAACTATAACTCCTGGCAAAGTAATATAATGAAACCCATTATAAGTATAATATTTTAATTTTCTCATATAATATAATTAAGACATAATTATATATAAATATCGATTTCCAATTCAAAAAGTATTCAACTCTTCTTTTTATTTAATAAATCTTAATATTTTTTAATATTTTTTTATGAAAACGAAGAGGTTGTATTCCATTTCAATAGTGCAAGGGAATAGTAACCAGAAGAAACAACAGAAGTAAATGAGGATGTAAATACTATTGAAAAGTCAACTATTTGTACAATTCCGTTTCCTCATGTTAGTATTTATTAAAACCCAAAGATTAAATGTACTATTATCTATTATAGATCATTTATTAAACCTGAAATTTCTACTTTATAGTACTTATTATTCTTTCTTGTTTTATCTTTTTGTATTACAGGATAAAATAATTCTAAATGATTTTCAAGTTTTTTTTCAAATTTTTCATTATAATTATCAACATAAAGTTCAAATATATTATTATTATTGTTTTTTGAAATTAATACTTTGTTTACAATTTCATATGATTCAAACTGATTTTTCATTTTTGAAACACTAAATGATTGCGTTATATCAGTCATATTAAAATATAAATTTTAATAGGTTATATAACTTACTCTTTAAATAGTTATGTAATATTAAGTATTTAAAGAATAACCAGAATTATCTTTTTTCACATTATATTCTTTTTTAAATGTTTTTTCTATACGTTTAAAAAGTTCTCTGGTATGTTCAAGATTTTCAACTTTTTTTCTTTTCTTCACAGATAATTTAACTGTGTGTCCTATATCTTTCTCACCTCCTAAATTCGTAACTTCTACATTATAAATTGATTTTTTATATTTAATATATATGTATAAATCTCCATTATCTTCAATCATTCCAGATTCTACATTATTTGTATTTTTTATAGTATTTAAAAAACCTTGAGATATTGATTTATATTGAACTTCTAATGGATGCGTAACGTATTCATTTTCTATCGTATGTTGTTCATTCATAGTTCTAAAAATGCTATACAGGGTTAAAAAATTATTTATTTATCCCAATGTAAATAGTTATTTACATATATTTAAATTACTCGTTTTAATTTGTAATGTCTATCAATTATGTTCTAATTCGTTATTCATATCAACGGTTTTATCATGCAAAATATGAAGTAAAGCATCTTGAGCTTCCATACGAAGAAGCCAATTGGGTAATTCATCTTCATACTGATCCATAAACACTTGTTCTTGATTTCTAACGTTTTCAAGAACAAATTCTTTACTCATATTTAGTTCTTTCCAAATACAAGAGAATAATTTTTCACGTCGAGATTCAACTATTTCTTCATTTACCCGTTCAGGCATTGAAATCATAGCGCGTAGAATTTCATCATTTTTTTCAAGCCGTTCAATGATTGTATCATACTCGTCCCAATTATCTTTATCAACAGACATACTATACAATACAATCCAATACTATTTATACATTTTGAATTGGATATTCTTATCGTAAAACCAAATACTTTATTATACTCTATATCGAATTAACTGTTAAGATGACAAACCAAAGTGAATGCATATACGCTGTATATGATCAAGACAGTGAAAAAATTGTAAAACAAATTGGAGGTAAAAAAGGAGATGATCCTAATACATTTAAAACAGAAGATGAAGCAAAAAAACATAAAAGTGAATTAGTAAAACAAAATAAATTTAATGAGAATAATCTACAAATCGTAATTATTAATACTTGTGAAAAGTTTACGAAAGAAGAAATTGAAAATTTATTTGTAAAAGGAACACTTATTGAATACGAAATTGATGAAGATGAAACTAATTTTTATGTAGAATGTAATAATGTTGTATATTGTCTTCGTTATCAGTTATATAGTATTACAGAAGAAGAAGATTATACACCTTTCTAAAGAGTATTTTTAAAATTAAAAATTATTATATTAATAAACAGTTATTAACTTTTTCTTCTGTTAAATAATATTTTATATTCAATGTGCCAGACATATAATCTTGCCTTAAAACTACATCATTTCCAAGAGATATACTACTACAAAAATCATAAATTTCTGCTTTAATATCTTCTAAGTTAGAAGTATTATTAAGTGAAACCGTTATATGTAATATATAACATTCATTTTCACTTCTCATACTATATCTAGAACTTGGAGATTTTTCATATTGAAAGTATATTTTATAATTTTCACTAGGATGTATGTTAGATTTTATTTAATAATATAAATAATTACTAATATATAAATATTTATAACAAAAAAATATAATTATATACATATATGAGCAAAAAAGAAAATCAAGATTCTAATATAACAGAAGATGAATTTAGAGAAAAAATATCTTTGTTTATTATGAAAAATTTTCCACAAATAGAAGGACATGGAGGAAATTCAGATATAATTGAAGCAGATCCTAATACAGGAATAGTTAGAATTGTTCTTTCAGGAGCATGTAGTGGATGTGGTATTTCACCTATGACAACGGAAGCAATTAAAAGACGAATGAAAAATGAAATAAAAGAAGCAAAAGAAATACATGTTTCAACAGGTATGGATGATTTAAATAATACTATGCAGCCAGCTTTTTCTCGTAAATCAGATAAAGAATCAGATGAAAAAGAAAATAAATATGATGCCCCGTTTTAAAATAGAAAACTTTATAATGAGAAGAATTAAATATTAAATATGAAAAATAATAATATAAAGTATGGAATAAAATATAAAAAAGATTTTATAAAGTTAGAAAATATGGAAAATTTTGTTTATGAAACGAAACAAGAAGCTCAAGAAAATTTAGAAAAAATTGTTAAAAATACAGATTTAAATAAAAATGAATTAATTATTGATACATTATATGTAATTAAAAAGAAAAATTAGATTATTGTTCTTTTACAGTATA